>OCAG01000118.1_pt1 | contig 95137 bp, 87 predicted proteins | sample 1477111 | NCBI WGS metagenome assembly OCAG01 (sample SAMEA2580288, study PRJEB22360) | human gut metagenome | biome: human gut; feature: human-associated habitat; material: faeces | place: Denmark | collected 2008/2010 | reverse complement strand
TGCCATTTTGTTTTCCTCCGTTTAAAATATATTTAATTTTATGTTTTCATATATGATTACTATGATTTTATTATATGGTGCAGAATCGATTCTGTCAAGCACTTTTAAAAAATAATTCATATTTTTCATATATGTTTTAAAAAACGTTGACTTTCCAGATTTTTCATACTATGATTATAAAAACATATTTATTAACTATGTTTTGTACTATTTATAAAGGAGACTTTCCCATGAACATTAATACCCTCTGTATTCACGGTTCTAACGTTTATCACAACGATACCGGAGCCATTTCTGTTCCTATTTTTCAAAATGCCACCTTTGCCCACCCTGGGGTTGGGCAGAGTACAGGCTATGATTATTCGCGCATTCAGAATCCAACTCGGGAGCACCTTGAGGAGACCATCGCCCAGCTGGAACACGGGAACGAAGGGATTGCATTTTCCTCTGGCATGGCGGCTGTTACCGCTCTTTTTGAACTGTTTAAAAGCGGTGACCACATTATCACCTCCGACGATCTTTACGGTGGCTCACACCGGCTGTTTAACAGTATTTCTTCCAATCATGGGCTGCAGTTCACGGCGGTCAACACCTCGGATACAGCAGCGGTCAAGGGCGCTGTCACACCTCTCACCAAAGCTATTTTTATCGAAACGCCGACCAACCCCATGATGAAAGTGACAGATATAAAAGCAATATCCAAAATCGCAAAGGCCTGTGATCTTTTGCTGCTGGTGGACAATACTTTTTTAACACCTTACTATTTAAACCCGCTGGAACTCGGGGCAGATGTGGTTATCCACAGCGGCACAAAATATTTGTCCGGCCATAACGACACGCTTGCCGGTTTTCTTGTTACTAAAAATAAGGCTTTATCCGAACGTCTCCGCTTCATTTATGGAACCACCGGCGCCTGTCTCTCTCCTTTTGACAGCTGGCTTGTCCTTCGTGGCATAAAAACTTTAGCTGTACGTATGGACAGACAGCAGCAAAATGCGTTAGAATTATCTAAGTGGCTATCACACCACACTCGAATTAAAAAGGTTTTTTATGTTGGTCTTCCAGACCATCCTGACTACGCACTTTCAAAAAAACAGGCCAGAGGCTTTGGCGCAATGGTTTCATTTAAGGTCGATTGCCCTCAGACAGCCGTAAAAGTACTAGAGCGCGTTTCCCTCATTCTGTATGCCGAGAGCCTTGGGGGTGTTGAGTCTCTCATCACCTATCCAATGCTCCAGACCCATGCCGATGTGCCGGAGAATATAAGGGAATCCCTCGGAATTGACAACTGTCTGCTGCGTTTGTCTGTAGGACTGGAGGATATTAATGATCTCATTGCCGACCTGGATCAGGCACTGAAATAGGAGGAATTTATGTCTTACAATTTTGATGAAATAGTAGACCGAAAAAACACCGGTTCCATTAAGTATGATTTTGCCGCAGAGCGGGGGATGCCCGAGGATATCCTGCCTCTCTGGGTAGCTGATATGGACTTCAAGACACCGCAGGCCGTTATCGACGCTCTCGTAAAAACCAGCGAACATGGTATTTATGGTTACTCTGATGTGAAATATGATTATTTTGACACACTGCGCACCTGGTACAGCAGGCGTTTTAACTGGGAAACGGAGGCCTCCTGGCTCGTCAAGACACCTGGTGTTGTCTACGCCATCGCCACAGCCGTGCGTGGTCTGACAGAGAAGGGTGACGCTGTACTGATCCAGCGACCAGTTTATTACCCTTTTACGCGCTGCATTGAGGTTAGCGACCGCCAGCTGGTAAACAATCCATTGATCTGTCAAAACGGTCGGTATACCATTGATTTTGAGGATTTTGAGCAGAAGATTATTGATCATAACGTCAAACTGTTTATTCTCTGCAGTCCGCATAACCCTGTCGGCCGCGTCTGGACAAGGGCGGAACTGACACGGATGGGCGATATCTGCCTCGCTCACAATGTCACAGTTGTCTCAGATGAAATCCATGCAGATTTTGTATATGAAGGGCAGACGCACACCATTTTTGCCAGCATAAAACCAGCCTTTGCCGACATCAGTCTTACCTGCACAGCCCCCAGCAAAACCTTTAATCTCGCCGGACTTCAGGCCTCCAATATTTTTATCCCCAACCGATCACTCCGCCACGCCTTTAAGGCGGAAATGGAACGTTCCGGCTTCAGCCAGGTAGGCCTCATGGGGCTCGTTGCCTGTCAGGCTGCCTACGCACACGGCGCAGAGTGGCTGGAGGCACTAAAGCAATATCTTGCCTCCAATTTATCCTTTATCCGTGTTTTTCTGAAAGAAAACTTACCAGAGGTAAAACTTATTGATCCAGAGGGAACCTATCTTGTATGGCTGGATTTTAGGGAATTGGGCTTGTCGGAGGATGCTCTGGAAAACCTGATCGTTAATAATGCCAAACTGTGGCTGGACCGCGGCGCCATGTTTGGTCCTGAGGGCGAGGGCTTTGAACGTTTTAACATCGCCTGCCCAAAAGCAACGCTGGAAAGAGCCTTTTCTCAGCTTAAGGCGGCAATTGACGCCCTTTAATCCTGACGGCAGAAGCAGAAGCCTCTGCCGCTTTTTTATTGCCAAGCTTAAATATTCCTTTTATTCCAACCCTTGTAGCAGAAGCTTAATTTCCTGCGTCTTATAACCTGATACCCTTTACAGCGATTATTGATGGATTTTTTCTTCTTATTATGATAGTATTACAAAAAAAGGAGAGAATTCGAAACATGGCTCAAGCTATTTATGTTTTTGGACATCAAAATCCCGACACGGACTCCATTTGCGCCTCTCTTTCCTATGCCTACCTGAAACAGGCTCTCGGAAATGAAAACGTCGTGGCATGCCGTCTTGGTAATATTAATAAAGAAACAAAATATGTACTGGATTATTTTAATGTGGAGCCGCCTAAGCTGATCAAAAGCGTTAAGCCTCAGGTTTCCGACCTTCATTTCAATAATTTTTCAATGGCGACAGAACAGGATTCGGTATTAAAAACCATGAATCAGATCATTTCAAATCCCGGCCGTTCTCTGCCCGTTGTCGATACCGATAAGAAGCTTCTTGGTATCATCTCACTTCCAGATATCATCCAGGCCTACACAGACCCTTATGTTGAGTCTATTCTCAAGGACACCGAAACTCCTTATAAAAATATCATTGAAATTCTGGATGCCCGTATTATCGGAGAGATTCCACAAGACTATGTTACCGGCAATGTCTACACCAATACCGAGCTGGTCGCCGGTCAAAAACTCAACGCAGAGGATTTTGTCGTCACAGCCCTCAATGATGGCTCACTTGAAAAGGCTTTTAATGTCGGTGCAGAAAACATCATTATCTCCAACACACCGATTGGAACAATGCCTCTGATTCCTGAAAATTATAAAGGACTCGTATTCCTTTCTAACCATTCTCCTTTTGAGGTTATCCGACTTTTAACCCAGGTAATCCCAATTACCAACTTTGTAAAGCGCGAAAATCTGGAGTACTTTGTCACATACGAAACAATCGATGATGTCAAAGAAAATATGCTGACCTCTAATCATACAAGGTTTCCAGTTGTCTCTGAAGACGGTATGGTTCTTGCCTCCATTACCAAAAGTAATTTGCTGGACTATAACCGTAAACAAGTTATCCTCGTTGACCACAACGAACGCGGGCAGTCTATCCGAGGCGTGGAGGAGGCTGAAATTATCGAGGTTATCGACCACCACCGTGTCGCTGAAATTCAGACGGCCACACCGCTTTATCTCCGGATTGAGCCTGTAGGCTGCACCTGTACCATCGTAGCCAGGATGTACCATGAGCGGAATATCCCAATACCGCGCCCTATCGCTGGTTTAATGCTTTCGGCTATTATTTCAGACACCCTGCTTTTCCACTCTCCTACCTGTACTGAAACCGACCGGAAAATTGCAGAAGAACTGGCCGATATTGCTGGGGTTGATCTGAAAGCCTACGGCGAAAACATGCTGGTAGCCGGCAGTAATCTGGCAGACATGTCTCCGAAAGAAATCTTATCAGCGGACCGCAAACGCTTTACCATGGGTAACTATAAAGTTATGGTTTCTCAAATCAATACTGGCGACTTTAAAGGTATGTTTAAACAGCTCAGACCAGTATTATCCGAAATGGAAAAAGCGTGCGCTGAGGAGGGATTTGACCTTGCTGTCCTGATGGTAACTGATATTATTATGGGCGGCAGTGAAATACTGGTGGCCGGAAAATCCAGAAAACTTGCCGAAGCTGCTTTTGGTATCGGAGAGAATGACATCAGTAAATTTTTTCCTGGTGTTTACTCCAGAAAAAAACAGGTTGTGCCGCCGCTTATGAATGCTTCGGCGTTATAATTTAATAAATCTTAACAAAAGAGAAGGAGTTTCATTCTTTCTCTTTTCTTTTGTTTATATTTACTCTATAATGGTATAAAGAATTAATATGAAAGGAGACCTGCATGCAACGAATTAAACAAAATATGGTTTGTATCTTGATTCTCATTTTTGCATGTCTGCTTCTGCTTTCAGGATGCAGTAAAAAGGAACTTGTCAATAACAGTATTACCGGAGAAATCCTGGATTCGGAGAAATCCGAAGCACTGATTGACGGTACCTATACCGCCATGTCCAAGTATTATGATCCCAGAGGCTACGGCCAGAAAATAACGGCCTCCGTGCACAAAGGCATTATCACAAAGGTCACCTACGAGGAAACCAACGCTCAAGGAACCAACCGTCTGTCCGTTCCCTCTCCCAAAGAAGGCTGGACTGAAACAGATCTGAGTCTGGGCACTGTTTATTCAAAGCTTTATACGAGTTTTATTGAAAGGCAGAACCCTTCAATCGACACGGTGACCGGTGCTACGCAGACCACTGAAAATTTTAAAACCCTCGCTTCTTCTGTCTTTAACGACTGTAAAACCGGTGACACAACACCTAAGGTTATCAATGATTTTATCTGGACCTATACGGCTGAAAGTCCAACTGAGGATGCGTTGGGATATAAAGGCAAACTTTCGATAACCTTTGATAATGACACCATCACTCAGGTAGTTTATGATGAATACAAAGACAATAATCTTAAATCCTCGAATGTGTTGATGAAACAGTATTTTGCATCGCTGTCAAAGGAAACCATACAAAAGCAGACCCTGACTCCAGTAACTGTCGACCCGGTCAACAACCCGCTGGAAGCCACTAAATACAATGAATTGCTTCAGGTTATTGCCAATCAGAGGACGCCCTTTGGTTCAGTATAAAAAAGAATAAGCGGAAAATCCCAATGGTTTGGCGTTATTCCTTTTTGACTTGACAAAAATGCAACAAACATATATACTTGAATAAACTGGTTATGATCGCTGCGTCAAAAACTAACATATTTATTAGAGAAGGTGGAAAAATGGAGAATAATACATTTGGTTCACGTCTTAAAGCTTTAAGACTGTCTAAAAATCTAACTCAGGAGAAATTCGCAAATATTTTTTATCTTAATAAAAGTTCAATTTCTAAATATGAAAAAGATAAAAATTTGCCTGAAAATCAATTATTAATTAAAATCGCTGACTTTTTTGATGTATCTGTTGATTATTTGTTATGTAGAACATCCCAGCAAAAATTATTGCCAAGCAATCCAAAACCAATGAGCGGTGAAGAATTCTTAAGCTCTTATGTTTTCTCTGAGGAAGAAACGGAAGCTTTTGCAGCTTATTTTTCTTTCCCCGACGACTTGAAAAAGGAAGTTTTAGACTATATTCGTTTTAAACAACAATAATTCAAAGCTTGGGAACCTCTCACTTTCCAGGTCATCAGTAAAAGGTTAATTAAAAAACCCGCTGTCTTCTCAGCGGGTTTTTATTTATATCATTATTCTTTTATACCAGTAACGAAATAAATATGCCTAAGAAGCTAATCATTCCGATACCCAACAATTTGTCATATTTCATTACGGTCACCTGTCTTTCTCTGATTTTTAACTTACTGATATTATACCCGACACATGTATCAAGCCTACAACCATGAAGTTAAAAATTTTATGAATTAAGTAAACATAATGAAATCGCTTGTATCATTTTAATTCCGAATTGTTACAATCTTTACAAATCTATTTTTCAAAAATGCTCTGGGCAATGTTAACACCGGCTTTTGCATCTTTACCGTAATAATCTGCTCCGATATCAGCCGCGTACTCAGCGTTGAGCACTGCACCGCCGACCATCACAGCTGTTTCCGGACAGCGTTCATGAAGCTGACTCACGGTTTCCGCCATATTTTTGACAGTTGTTGTCATCAGCGCGCTCAGGCCGACCAGCCGGATATTCTCCTTTTTGACAGTCGCAACAATCCTTTCTGTCTCAACGTCCTTGCCAAGATCCAATATTTCATAGCCGTAATTTTCCAGGATAACCTTCAGTATGTTTTTTCCAATATCGTGGACATCTCCTGAGACAGTAGCCAGTACAATCCGTCCCTTTATGATCTGTTCCTCAGCGCTGAGGTGGCTCTTGATAATCTCAAAAGATTTCTGAACAGCTTCGGCTGCAAAAATAAGGTTTGGCAAAAATGCTTCCCCTGTCTCAAATTCCTCGCCCACAATATCAAGACCGGGTATCAGATAGTCATTGACAAGGGCCATCGGGTCCAGTGTCTTCAGGAGTTCTTCCGTTGCAGCAGCGGCCTCTTCCTTCATTCCCTTAACGACCATTTTTTTAAGATCAGGCAGTGCTTCACCTTTATCCTTGGCTACCGGGGCTGCCGATTTACTGTTATATTTTGTGACATATTGGATACATCTTTCATCATAACCCCAAAGCCCCCTGAAGGAGGTGACAACATCCATCATTCCCTGGTCAGAAGGATTCATAATCGGCGTGTTTAAACCTGCTGTAAAGGCCATGGTGAGAAAGGTGCGGTTCATCAGCTCTCGGTTTGGCAGCCCAAAGGAAATATTGCTGATGCCAAGCACTGTTGGAACCTGCAGTTCTGAATGAATCAGTTCAAGGGCTTTGATGGTTTCTTTCACCATTTCCTGCTGGGCCGATGCGGTCAGAACCAGACAGTCGAGCAGCATATTCTTTTTGGGAATTCCCATGGACGCTGCTTTATGAATGATCCTCTTCCCAATGGCGAGACGGTCCTTAGCCTTTTCAGGAATACCCTTTTCATCCATGGTCAGTCCGAGAACGCAGGCGCCATATTTTCTGGCAATGGGCAGTATCCGCTCCATAGAGCTCTGTTCCCCATTGACAGAGTTAATAATCGGCTTTCCATTATACTGCCGCAGTACCGCCTCAATGACCTCAGGGTCTGAGGAGTCAATCTGCAGCGGCAAATCAACCAGATTGCTGACAGCCTCGACAGCCTTCAGCATCATTTCCTTTTCATCAATATCCGGCAGCCCAAGATTGATGTCAAGAATGTGAGCCCCTTCCTTTTTCTGTTCTATGGCCAGCTTTTTAACAAGGGAAAGCTCTCCGCGGCGCAGCTCTTCCTTTAACGCCACGTTTGTCGTTGGGTTAATACACTCTCCGATGATGCGGATATCCTGCCCCAGCGCAACGGTTCTGGTTCCTGTTGCCACAAGTGTCTGCTGTTTCTCAGGCCTTAAATTCCCGAGATCTGGAAGCGGAGAAACTTTTGTGGCATCAATGGTCTTTTGGATATATTCCGGGGTTGTCCCACAGCACCCGCCCAGCACAGATGCCCCATTTTGTGCGATTTCCGCCATATAAGCGGCAAATTCGTCCGACGTTATATCGTAGAAGGTTTTTTCATCCACCACCCGCGGAAGGCCCGCATTTGGCTGAACAACCACTGGGACCGAAGCATACTTAAGCAGCGTATCAATAACCGGCATCATTTTATCTGGACCGGTAGAGCAGTTGATCCCGATGGCATCTACTCCCAAGGCTTCAAGTACCGTCACAACGGTCTGGGGATCGGAGCCTGTCAATGTGCGCCCATTTTCCTCAAAGGTCATTGAGGCGATTACCGGCAAATTGCTGTGCTCTTTTGCCGCCAGAACAGCAGCCTTCATTTCATAGATATCGGTCACGGTTTCAATCAGCAGCACATCCGCCCCCGCCGCAGCCCCAATTTCGACCATCTGCGCAAAATAATGATACGCTTCGTCAAAGCTGATCTCCCCAAGGGAACCGATCAGAGCGCCCAAAGGGCCGATATCTAGGGCGACATAGCCAGGCTTCAGTTCCTTTGCCAGCTTCACAGCCGCTGTAATGATGGCTCCCTGGTCGTATTCCGTATCGTTTAGCTTATAGCCGTTTGCTCCGAAGGTACAGGTCGTGATAATATCTGCCCCGGCTTCAATATAGGCTCTGTGAATGTCCTGAATAATCTCAGGATGTGTTAACGTCAGTGCCTCTGGCACAGGACCGATATTTTCAAGCTTTGCCTGAAGCAGGCTTCCCATGGCGCCGTCAAGATAAAGTCGTTTTGTTTTTAATGCTTCTGTAAATTTCATAGTCCTCACTTTAGTCCAATTCAATTTCTCCCCACGCGCCCATCCGGTTGTCAACGATGATCAGGGCACCCTTGATGCCAGCGATACCTTTTATCCACTCGATGGCACTGCTGATATCCTCGTGAGTTCTGACCCGGTTTCCAAGAGCTGTGGCCGCAGCGTCAGAGAGATAGACATCCTCGCTGACAACAGTGGCAGCATCTGCCTTTCCAAAGCTGAGCGAATGCCCAACGGTACCTGATGAGGTACAGATTCCTATGGGATGGGAGGCTGGCTTTATTTTTAATGCCAGATCCTTAAAAGCAGAGCGGCCTGCATCAATGGCAACCCGGCGGGTTTTATCCGTCTTTATAAACAAGTCACCGCCGTTTTCAACGATGACTTCTTTGTTCTGTTTTAAAAGCACTCCTCCGACGCTAGCTGAGACAGCTCCCGCCACAGCCGCCATCGGACCGACGCCCACAGCGGCGGCGGCAGTTTTCATGCGTTTGATCATTGCCGGATCACGCTGCAAAACCGGTATCGGCTCAAGCGATGTAAAGAACTCAGGCACTGCCCTTCCATAATTTCCCAGTATTTTCCGGGTTTCGTGAACCTGACGCTGCATCAAATCAGTCTGGTCTGTCTCCGACGCGATCAGAAGATCTGTCTCATATTCCACAACGCGGTAATAAACCAGGCCGTCAGCCTGCATTTTATCTCGATAAACACGTTTTTCGTACATTGTCCTAAATAAGGGTATGGATGGCGCGGACCGGGCAGGCTTTAATACAAAGTGCGCATTCCAGACATTTTTCGGGATGATAGGTCAGGAGCCAATTCTCATCCATATCCAGAGCTCCCACAACACAGGCGGCAGTACAGGCGCCGCAATCCACACAGCGGTCCTTATCAACCTCAATGACAGAGACGACCTCCTTAACGTCAACGCCGCTCTTTTTAATAAAGGCGATCCCTTTCTCAATATTATCCTCTGAGCCAGAAACTTCAAAAAGCAGGGTGCCGTTCACGTCATCATCGACAAAAGCCTTTAAAATATTCAGCTGCAAATCATAATCCCGGATCAGCTGGCTTGCAATGGGTTTGCCGGTTGCTTCTTTTGGGAAGTTCAAAACAATTTTTTTTACCATTATTTGTTACCCCCTTCTTTTATTTTCAGGCTGTTAAGCGTATTGTTGACCGGGAATTTCATTACAGGTTCCTGGAGAAAAAACTCACCTTTTTTTATCCATCCTGTCAGCTCATCTGCAATAGTTCTTGCCTTTGTAAGGCTGGAGAGCGGCGAGGTCCGGATCTTTTTCCCATCGATTTCGACAGACCCGCTGCGCAGCTCTGCATAGCTGACCTTTTTAATGACTGGCCGGTCTTTATCGCTGTAGTCCATGATATTTGTATGGAGCTCTGCGTCTGTTACTGAGACAAACTGCATCATTTCTTCATCTAAAATAGGAATTGGTATCCCAATCCCCACAAACATGGATACTCCATAGCGTTCAAAAACAGCTGGCTGAATGTATTTTGTGTTCATCTCACGCATTTCGCCCATGACGGCCAGTGTCCCTGCTCCGCCCAGCGGATATCCTTTGTCATCCCGGGCGCCTCCTGAATTAAACTGAGTCCCCATCCATGAGACATAGCCTTGAGCACCGGCTAAGAAAATGCGCGTACCCATACCGATGGTTTTATACAGAGGATCATTCAGTAATGGACTGAGGGCCCCGGCAGTACTATAGGTGATGTTTCCCATATTGGGGTGTAAAATTCCCATATAAGTGTAGATACGTTTTTTTGAGGTATTGATGGCCGCATTATAGTTCTGATAGCAGTTTCTCGGATTGTAAAGGTAAGCTTCGTTCATGTCCTTCAGCCCTACCCAGGTATCGATTTCCTTTCTCGGATAGCAGTCTGTCCCTGGCGAGGTGGCGTGGAGATGTACTTCCTTACCGTCAATCAAATCGCAGATGACGTGTGCACCGCCATATTCTGCGCCTTTATCTGAAGATGGCTGTGTTGCTCCAATGTAGGTATCGACAGCCGCCAGCCCACCGTAGGCTTCAACATTGTTCAGCTCAATCTCTGCCATACGGATCGGCGGATCGGCGTGTCCAAAATTTAAAAAGGCGCCGGATGAGCACATGGGCCCAAAGGTAGCTGTTGTAACAACATCCACATACTCTGCCGCTTCTTTTGTTCCGCGTTCCTTAACAATATCAATAACTTCTTCGGCTGTGACAATGACGGCCTCGCCTCTGGCAATTTTCTCATTAATTTCCTGATAAGTCTTTGGCATATTTACTCCTTCTCTTTCTATAAAAAAACTCATTTTCACCAAATGAAAATGAGTCTGCTTTAGATTATCTTTCATTTCATGAAAAGAAATGCTGGATTTGGCACCACGCTTACGCAGGTTGCCGGGTTTCATTGGGCCAGTTCCCTCTACCACTCTTGATAATTCGATTATTCAATTGTACGCTGTGTACTAGTATAGCAAAAAACAAATTTAAATGCAATCACGATTTACAATTCATTTTCTGACATTTGTTTTTTCAATAAACAACCTCTTAAATAAATGCAGGCACACGCCAAAACGGCGTGTACCGCAATATATAGTGTTTTATTTTTTTTTAATTCTATTTCGTCCATATCTCGTTTTACTGCTGTGCAGCTGTCTGCTGGAGATAGGCATTCATAAACTGGTCTAAGTCACCATCCATGACCGACTGGATATTGCCGACTTCCACATTGGTACGGTGATCTTTAACCATATTATATGGGTGGAACACATAAGAACGAATCTGCGATCCCCAGGCAATCTGGCTATAATCGCCCACAACGTCATCCAGCTTTTCTTTCTGTTCCTGCTCCATGATCTCAACCAGCTTACCCTTGAGCATGTTCATCGCCACCTCTTTATTCTGATGCTGGGAGCGCTCGTTCTGGCACTGCACAACAACACCAGTCGGAATATGGGTAATTCGGATAGCCGATGAGGTTTTATTGACATGCTGGCCGCCTGCACCGCTTGCGCGGTAGGTGTCCACACGGATATCATCCGGGTTGATTTCAATTTCCACACTGTCATCAACCTCTGGTGTAACATCCAGAGATGCGAAGGAAGTATGCCGGCGGCCTGAAGAGTCAAAGGGTGAGATGCGGACCAGACGGTGGACACCTCTCTCTGTTTTCAGATAGCCATAGGCGTTAATGCCTTCAATAAGTAAAGTGGCGCTTTTGATACCGGCAACATCCCCGGGCTGTAAATCAAGCGATTTAACCTTAAAGCCTTTACGCTCTGCCCAACGGGTATACATTCTGAGCAGCATTTCCGCCCAATCCTGGGATTCGGTACCACCGGCGCCTGGGTGCAGTGAGATAATGGCGTTATTGCTGTCATACTCACCGGACAGGAGGGTTTCCAGCTTGAATTTCTCAAGCTCTTTTCCAAAAGCTTCAATGGTATCTGGGAGCTCGTCCATTTCTTCTCCCTCATCGATCAGTTCAAACATAACGAGGATATCATCAAGATTATCCTTCAGCTTATCGTACTCACCTTTTTTCTGGCGTAGGATTTTCAGCTCCTTCAAAACCTTCTGGGCTTTTTGCTGATCGCTCCAAAACTCTGGTGATTCGGTCTGGGCGTTCAGTACTTCTATTCTTTCACTGACGGCTGGTAAGTCAAAGTGAATCCCTCAAATCCGTCAGTTCTTTTTCCTTTTCATTGACACTCTGTCTGCATTCATAGAGATCAATCACGACATCACATCCTTACTTTTATAAATTTGCGCCGCAGCACTTCTTATACTTTTTACCGCTGCCGCAGGGGCAGGGATCATTGCGGCCAACCTTCTTATTTCTGGCGGCTGCGGGCCGGCCTTCAATTTCACTTTCATTGGTTTTAACATCCTCCATATTGACGTTCCGCTGCTGCTGGGGCGCCTTCTGGATTTTAATATTATAAAGGTACTTGACCGTGTCTTCCTGGATTCTCAAAATCATATCCTCGAACATGGCAAAACCCTCTTTTGTGTATTCCTTAACAGGGTCATTCTGTCCGTAAGCACGCAGGCCAATCCCTTGTTTCAGCTGTTCCATATTGTCAATATGTTCCATCCAGGCAGCGTCAACACTTCTCAAAAGAATCGCGCGCTCAAGCTCCTGCATATTAGCATCGCCCAGTGTTTTTTCTTTTTCTTCATAGTTATTCCGGCAGTACTGAAGAATCGCATTTTTGAGGACATCACGGCTTTCAGGCTCTTTGGGCAGGTTCAGTGTTGCCCCTTCAGCCACCAGTGTCTTTTCAAAGTAGTTGTTCAGACCTTCAAGATCCCAGTCATCGTAATAGTCTCCGCCATTGGTGTACATTTCCACATAGCTGTCAACCATATCTTCGGTCATTTTCCAGATCTGTTCATGCATATTCTGCCCGTCGATAACTTGCTGACGCTGCTCATAGATAATTTCTCTCTGGCGGTTCATGACATTATCATACTGAAGGACGTTTTTACGGATATCAAAGTTTCTTGCTTCCACGCGCTTCTGCGCACTTTCAATCCCCCTGGTCAGCATTTTATTTTCGATGGGCGTATCCTCATCGAGGCCAATGCTCTCAACCATGCTCTGAATTTTTTCCGAACCAAAAATACGCATCAGGTCATCTTCCAGGGAGACAAAAAACTGTGAGGAGCCCGGGTCACCCTGACGTCCGGAACGGCCTCGCAGCTGGTTGTCGATACGGCGGCTCTCATGGCGCTCTGTCCCAATAATATGAAGCCCGCCCAGCTCCTGGACACCTTCTCCGAGGACGATATCCGTACCACGGCCCGCCATATTGGTGGAAATGGTAACGGCATCCATCTGACCGGCATTTGAGACAATCTCCGCTTCACGTTCCAGATATTTTGCGTTCAGAACATTATGCTTAATACCTTCTCTCTTAAGGTATTTACTTAAAAGTTCTGACTTCTCAATGGAAATCGTCCCGATCAGAATCGGCTGTCCGGTGGCATGGCGCTGCTTAACCTCTTCGGCCACCGCCTTGAATTTCCCCTCTTCACTTTTGTAGACAAGGTCGTTCATATCATTACGAACCATCGGTTTATTGGTCGGGATCGTTACAACGTTCAAATTATAAATGGTGTTGAATTCTTCTTCCTCAGTCTTTGCTGTACCGGTCATACCGGAAAGCTTGTTGAACATCCGGAAATAGTTCTGGAAGGTAATGGTCGCCAGTGTTTTAGACTCACGATTGACCTTTACATGTTCCTTGGCTTCAATGGCCTGATGCAGACCATTGGAATAACGGCGGCCTGGCATCAAACGGCCTGTAAACTCATCAACAATAATGATTTCGCCGTCCTTGACGACATAGTCGCGGTCCTTAAACATCAGAGCATTGGCGTGCAGAGCCTGATTGATATTATGGGAAATTTCCATATTATCCACATCGGCCAGATTATCCAGTCCAAAATATTTTTCAGCCTTTTCCACACCCTTTTCCGTCAGCATAACGGATTTTGCCTTTTCATCCTTGGTATAGTCGCCCTTTTCTTCAATGGGTCGGTCATCATCCTTTTCGTCTCCATCCCAGGTGTCTTCCTTGAGGCGCTTGACAAACATATCCGCCTGTTCATACAGCTTGGTACTTTTGTCGCCGCTGCCTGAAATAATCAATGGGGTTCTGGCTTCATCAATAAGGACGGAGTCCACTTCATCGATAATGGCGTAATTAAGCACACGCTGTACCTGCTGCGCTTTCTGGGAGGCCATATTGTCACGCAGATAATCAAAGCCAAATTCATTGTTGGTTCCGTAGGTGATGTCTGCATTGTAAGCCTCAATCTTTTCGTCGAAGCTCAGGCCGTGAACCACCAGACCAACTTTCAAGCCTAAAAACTCATGCACTTTTCCCATCCATTCGCTGTCACGTTTAGCCAGGTAATCATTGACGGTTACGATATAAACGCCTTTTCCCTCAAGGGCATTCAAATAGGCCGGCAGAGTAGACACAAGCGTTTTCCCTTCACCGGTTTTCATTTCCGCGATATTCCCCTCATGAAGGACCATGCCGCCAAGCAGCTGGACCGGGAAATGCTTCATTCCAATTGAACGGTAGGCCGCTTCACGGACAGTGGCAAAGGCCTCAACCAGAATGTCGTCTAAGGTCTCGCCATTTGCCAGACGCTCCTTTAACAATGCGGTCTGATTCTTCAATTCTTCATCTGACATGGCGCTGTATTGATCTTCCAATGCCAGGATTTTATCTACTTTTTTTTGCAGTCTTTTGATCTCTTTTTTATTGACATCAAATATTCCATCTAAAAACCCCAAAGTATTCACTCCTTACAGTTATATAAAAATTATTTAATTCGATATTAAGCACACTTACAGAACAGTATAACATATTTTGTCCATTATACCAAAAAAACTTAAAAGGGATTGAAGTTTTTTAACTTCAATCCCCACATCTTAATTATTTTCAATCTTTTTTCTTACGCCAGAACACGACATCCTTGCCGTCAACATTCAGCTTAACACGTTCGTATCCGGCTCTTTCGCGTTCTTCATCCGGATCTGCCGAACTCGCTTTCACGTCAGCACTGCTATTTGGGACGGATGGCTGCTGCGAAACGGTTACTGTGTTAACAGGTGCTGCCGGTTCTTCAATCGGCGGTGTAATGACTGGTTCCGCCGGCTTTTGAACAGCCGCAGCAGCCTGTTGGGCTGCAATGGTCTGGGCCTGAAGCTCTTCCGGTGTAATCTGACGGTGGACGGGCTGGGCTTCTGTTACTGCCTGAGCCTTAGCGACAGCCGCAGCGCGAGCCACAGCCTTTTCTGCTGCAACCTTTTCGCGTTCTGCTTTAAAGGGCTCCTTAACATCGACATATCTGGTACGGCGGCGTTTACGGGCACGGATACGTTCCTGTTCCTGATTAACCTGCTGCCAGATACTGAGCATATCATCTTCTGTGCGTTCTTCTTTTTCTGTATTAATCATAGTTGCTCCATATTCCGGATTACTGACAATTTTATCATCCTCAACAACAAACGGCGTCTTTTCCTCAACAACCACTGGCTGCGGCTGGGGAACCGGCTCGATATTGATCACTGGCTCCTGAATAACAACACGCTGTTCCGGGACTTTTTCCTCCGGTTTTTCTTCAGTTTTAATTTCTTCCTGTTCCTTTTCAAAGGCTAGCTTGCCCTTTTCCTTTTCAGCATAGAATGATTGGGTAAAGAAACCGGAAACCGGTCCTGTATCTTCATCTGAAAAATCTTCTTTTACTTCTGAAGGCTCGTAGGTTCCGATATCCTTGATCGCCGTAAATACCTTTGTATCCTGACTCGGATCATATTCATCCAGAATTGACTTACCCATGCTGCTGTCACCACCATTATTCTGAATTTCAGCAATGGCTTCCGGTGTAAGCTTCGGAATAACATCGGTCATACTCTCAAAAGAGCCTTCAAGGTTTTCAATTGGGTCTTCCTCAAAATCTTCTTCCGGGTAGTAATCGTCGTTTTCATCATCGTAATCATCAAAGAAGTCGTCATCTTCATCCGGTGGCAGAATATAGTCTTCCTCGCCAATCGGTTCGTCTTTGTTAAAGACAGAATCTGCAGGAACACGGTTCATCGCGTACTGAACCCAGCCGATAAGGCCTATAAAAACAACGGCACTGCCAATACTGAAACCGCCGATACTGCCGATATACTGCATAAATCCGCCGACAAACGGAATGGGAACATTAACTCCCAGCACCCAGAGTCCGCTCTGCTGCATAACCGCATATACGGCATTTGTTCCTTCGTTAATACTTGTGGCAAAAGCCGAGGTCGCCGGAAGCGATTCAACAATTTTTGATGCCACAGGCATCTTGCCGCCGTTGATAAAGGTGACAATAAAATTTGCTGTAATACCCACCGCCATCATAATGGTCCAGAAATCATCCAGATTAAAGACCAGCATAACTAAAATCAAAATGTAGCTGATAAAATTGACCACTGGTAAAAAAGCATCAACCGCTTCGATACCGCCAGTATAATAATACAGATGGAGTCCAAACTGCAAAATAATTCCGATAATTCCCAAAGGCAGCAAGGAGATTTTCTTCGCTTTGAAGCCTTTAAAGCTCCCGCCTCTGATAAAGCCAATGATTAGTCCTAGTATAATTGCTATTAGTACAAACATAACTTCCCTACCCTCTGTATTTATTCTGAAAAGTAAACACGTATTCTAATGACATTATATTACATCTATTTTAAATCAAAAGATTTATTATGTCAAACAAAAACACCCGTTAAATACTACTTCTTAACGGGTGTTAGGGGTTATTTTACTAGAAAATCGGCTCGATTAAGCCGTAGTTTCCGTCTTTTCTCATGTAAACAACGTTAACATCCTCGGTTTCCGCATTTAAAAATACAAAGAAATCATGTCCTAAAAGCTCCATCTGCATGGTTGCTTCGTCGACTGACATTGGTTTGACAGCAAATTTCTTTGTGCGCACGACCTTTGGCGGATGTTCTTCGTAATCTTCCATTGGTTCAAGACCGTCCAGGTTATATTTCAATGCTTCTTCAGCGTAACGTTTTTGCAGTTTTGTTTTATGTTTTCTTAACTGGCCTTCCAGCTTGTCAACAACAGCTTCAATGGAGCCGGCCATGTCTTCACTTTTTTCTTCAGCTCGTAAAATTGTTTTACCCATCGGTATGGTTATTTCCAGCATCTGGAAGTTTTTTTCCTTGCTGAACGTGGCATACACTTCTGTCTCCTGCCCAAAGTAGCGGTCAAATTTTTCGAACTTTTTCCTGAGTGCTTCTTTTAAACCTTCTGATACATGCATGTTTTTTCCGTAAATTGTGAATTTCATAATGATAACTCCTTTCAAAAGGTCACTGTACCAGCACATTAAAACGATTAACAAAAATCGTCATCCTGTACTGGTGATGGCAATATTATACCATAACTCACACGAAAATGCACATACAAATTGTTACAATAATGTAACAAGGAGGCCAAAGGCCTCCTTATGTCCCGCTTGACCTGGTTTTTTCCCCCACACTCGCCAGCTGGGAGTTTAGCTCAAGGTTTATATCACAACTCCTCCTCTCGGCTTTACGCCGGCTGGTCTTACATCTAGGCCGCACTATGATCAGCTTTCCGCTTTTAGAAAGCCTTACGTGGATCGCTTCGCCTGCGACTGGCATCGACTTTCAACCACAAACACAGGACCACTTCATTATAAAGAAACCTTTAAGGACTGTCAAGCGTCCAAAAAATAAAGAAACAGGTACGTTTAAGCTGCACCTGTTTTAATAACCTATTTAAATTTTCACTTTAATTCTTCAACGTCATCGATGGACAGACCTGTGATCTTCGCTATCTCTGCAACCGGATAATCACGATCAATCATGGTGCTCGCAATTTTCAAGCGAACATCTGCTTCGCTATCATTTCCCATACCAGGCACGGTGTGGTCAACTACAGTTCGATACAACATCTGATTATCTCCTTTCAGCTTTCGCTCGTATTTCGTCTGCTTTTCCACAGCGATTAGATTTGCAATTCCTATTTACGAAACACATTATATCCATCACCGATTTTTTTTCAAGTGTTTAACGCTTTCAAAAATAGAATTCTTAAGTTTTCTCCACCACTATTGCCTTGTTTCATAAAAAAACCTCCATCAAATGGAATGGAGGTTTTTTGTTACTCAACTATTTTATTGTCAGACATTTCCTTCAAGAATGTTGATCATAATGGCGTTTTCCACCCGGCGGCGTTCAATCTCACAGGCGACATCGTAGGGTTCCATCACAGTATGGTTGAAGTTATAGGCGTTTGCGTGACAGCCTCCACCGCAGAAATATTTACACCAGCAGCTCTGGCATTTTTCTTTTTGCAGGAGATTTGCCTTACCGAATTCGTCCTTGATTTCGGGGTGCTGAATGCCTTCATCCACTGTTCCCATCTTAAATTCCTCATTGCCGACAAACTGGTGGCAGGGATAGATATCCCCTTCAGGTGTCACCGCGACGTAGTCACGGCCGGCTCCGCAGCCCGACAGGCGTTTATAGACACATGGACCATTACTCAAGTCAATATTAAAATGGAAAAAATTATAATCCAGGCCTTTTTCATGGCGGTTGAGATAATCCAGAGCCAGTTTATCATATTCTGCCAGAATCTGGTCGACGTCTTCTCTCAAAATTGCGTAATCGTGCTCTTCCTCTGCAACGACAGGCTCCACAGAAATGCTTTTAAAGCCTTCCTCCGCCAGGAAATTCACATCCTCGCCGAAGTCCAGATTATGCTTGGTATAGGTGCCGCGGACATAGTAGTCCTTTTTACCCTCGCGCATGGCCGCCATCTTCTTGATTTTGTCAATGATGATGTCGAAGGAGCCCTTGTCATTGACTGTTCTTCGCATATTGTCATTCACGCATTTTCTTCCATCAAGGCTCAAAACCACATTGTCCATATTTTCGTCGATATAAGCCATATTTTCATCGTCTAAAAGCACACCGTTGGTGGTGATTGTAAATTTAAATTTCTTGTGATAACTTTCTTCCTTACTTCTGGCATAGTCCACCAGCTCTTTAACCACATCAAAATTCATGAGCGGCTCACCGCCAAAGAAATCAACTTCCAGGTTCTGGCGGTCTTTTGACTGTTCAATGATGAAGTCAATGGCTTTCTTTCCGACTTCCAGAGGCATCAGCAGCTTTTCGCCGTTAAAATCCCCCTGGGAAGCAAAGCAGTAGTTGCATTTCAGATTGCAGTCATGGGCGACATGGAGGCAGAGGGCTTTGACCAGATCGTGATTTTTGTAGACATCCGGGTCATAGTCGTTTTTCGTAAAAATCATTTTCTGTTCTTCAAGCATTTCAAGCTCCAGAATAACCTCCAGAAGCTCCTCCTCCGGATACTTACGCTTCAGCTTTTCAACGATCTGGTCCCGGCACATTTCTTTATAATCGTCCAGAACTTCATAGGTCATCTCGTCCACTGTCAGCACGGTGCCGCTGTTGACATCCAAAACGATGTAGAGACCATTTAAATAAAACTTATGTATCATGATTATCTTCTTTCTTAACTTTCTTTTCCAAAATTTTATGCAAAGAAAAAGCAGTAAACACTGTTACTGCTTTTTCGCAAACTCATAATTATTTAGATTGTTTACACTGCTGGTTTCCCACTGTGCAGGAAGTTTTGCAGGCAGACTGGCAGGAAGTCTGGCATTCACCGCAGCCTTTGTTTTTAACATCAGCTAAAGTACCTTTTTTAACGATTGTGATGTGTTTCATCTCATTCACGCTCCTTTATGCAGTTTTATTTTTTGTCTTCATCGACTTCTTCGCCAACTTCAACATTTTCATCGGTCACATCTTCAAATTCAGCGTCCTCTACAGGGCTGTCATTGTAATCCTGAGTTTCCTGTACTTCTTCAATGGTTTCAGGTTCTGAAACAGATTCGGTTGTTTCTTCCTCGGTATCATCTTCCGTCTCTTCACGTTTGATTACCTTTGAAACAGCACTTTTAACGATCATTGCCTTATGGAAATCCGGAAGCATTTCGAGGACGATATTTTCATCATCGATTGCATAAATTATCCCATAAAAACCACCAATTGTCAAAATTTCATCCCCTGGCTTCATGTTGTCCCGCATTGCCTGTATTTCTTTTTTCTGCTTATTCTGTGGACGCATAATAAAGAAATAAAAGAAAACAACGAGCAGGATCAGCGGAAGAAAAGTCACTAAACCATTCTGCATTCTAAATTCTCCTTAATGTTATATTCCGTATTTTTGAAAAAAACTTTCCTTGAACGCTAAAAGGTTGTCTTCCATAATAGCATTCCGTACTTTTTCCATAAGCTTAAGTGTAAAGTATAAATTGTGATATGTCAATAACCTTGCGCCCAAAATTTCATTGCATTTTACCAAATGGCGTAAGTAAGCCCTTGTATAATTTCGACAAACGAAACAATCACATTCCGGGTCTAATGGCGTAAAATCTTCCTTGTAGGTCGCGTTGCGCACGACCACTTTTCCCTGACTGGTCATGGCCGTTCCGTTTCTTGCGATACGGGTCTGGAGCACACAGTCAAACATATCGACACCGCGGATTACACCTTCCAAAAGTGCATCCACTGAGCCGACTCCCATAAGGTAACGCGGCTTGTCTTTTGGTAAAAGCGGAACTGTCGCATCAAGAATCCGGTACATGGTATCTTTGGACTCCCCAACGCTCAAACCGCCGATGGAATAGCCCGGAAAATCAATTTCAGTCAGCCCTCTCACGCTTTCTGCCCTGAGGTCCTCATACATACCGCCCTGCACGATACCAAAAAGCGCCTGATCATCCGGACGCCTGTGGGCATCCTTACAGCGCTTTGCCCAGCGGGTGGTCATTTCCATGGATTTTTTGGTGTACTCATAATCCGCATCTGCCGGGGCACACTCATCAAAGCACATAATGATATCCGCACCGATCGTGTTCTGCATATCAATGGATTTTTCCGGAGACATAAAGTGCCGGGAACCGTCTAAATGTGAACAAAACTCCACACCTTCTTCTGTAATTTTTCTTAAATCATTTAAGGAAAAAACTTGGAATCCGCCGCTGTCTGTGAGGATCGGGCGGTCCCAGTGCATAAATTTATGCAGCCCCCCTGCCTTCTCCATAATTTCTTGTCCAGGCCGCAGGTAAAGGTGGTAGGTATTGCCAAGAATGATATTGGCATCCATCTCCTCCAGATCCTCACTGGTCATAGACTTAACCGTCGCCTGTGTTCCAACCGGCATAAAAATCGGTGTATTGATGACACCGTGGCTGGTATGGATTTTACCAAGCCGGGCCCCGGTGTGTTTATCTTCTTTGATTAATTCGTATCTGAACATTCAGTTTTTCTCCTAATAAATAAACATGGCGTCACCAAAGCTGAAAAAACGGTAACGCGCGTCAATAGCGTGCTGATAGGCCTTCAAGACCGCTTCACGGTTATAAAAAGAGGATACCAGCATCAGCAGTGTGGATTCCGGCAGATGAAAATTCGTAATCAACGCATCAATCACCTGCCACTTGTAACCTGGATAGATAAAAATATCCGTTGATCCCTCGCACGCCTGAACCTTGCCGCCAAAGCGGGCTGCGGCGCTCTCCAGCGTTCTGACAGACGTCGTGCCGACAGCAATGACTCGACCGCCCTTTTTTCGGGTTTCCTCGATGAGTTTTTCCGTTTCTTTGGGCACCTGGTAGGTTTCCTCATGCATATGGTGATCCAGTATATTATCACATTTTACAGGACGAAAGGTCCCGATCCCCACATGCAGTGTAACCTCAGCAGTCCTGATGCCTTTTCTGCGGAGCGCATCCAGCAGCTCCTCTGTAAAATGCAGACCAGCAGTTGGTGCGGCGGCGGAACCTGTGTACTTGGCGTAAACTGTCTGATAGCGGTCCTGATCCTCTAAAACCTCATGGATATACGGCGGAAGAGGCATGGTTCCTAGTTCCCCGATAATCTCCTCAAAGATGCCATCATATTCAAATTCAATGATTCTGAGGCCGCTCTCTATCTTATCTTTAATCTCACCCTTAAGCTTGTCCCCAAAGACCAGGCGCGTGCCGGGCATTGCCTTTTTCCCTGGCTTTACCATGGTTTCCCATGTTTTATCATCCAGCCGTTTAAGAAGCAGCAGCTCAACCTTGCCTCCGGTTTCTTCTTTTTTACCGAAAATCCGCGCTGGCAGCACTTTTGTATTATTCATAACCAGCAAGTCATCCTCATTTAAATAATCGATAATATCGTGAAAATAACGGTCCTGAATACTTCCCTCCATACGGTTGAGCACCATTAGTCTCGACGCGTCCCTTTTCTTTTCCGGCGTCTGAGCAATAAGCTCTTCAGGAAGGTCATAATAAAAATCCTTTGTCGTTAGTGTTTCCAAATTGATTCCTCTATTCTAAATCCAATTTCACCTGTTCCTGCAGCACTGCCGGCTCAAGTCCCAGATGCCTGTAGCCGCCTGAGGTGATCACGCGTCCCCTTGGGGTTCTGGCCAGATAACCGAGCTGAATCAGATAAGGTTCGTAAACCTCTTCGATGGTATTGCGCTCCTCGCCAATGGCCGCCGCCAGTGTGTCGATCCCTACAGGGCCTCCGTCAAATTTCTCAACGATGGTCGTCAGCATGATCCGGTCAATTTCATCTAAACCCTTGGCGTCCACTTCAAAGAGTTCCAAAGCTGTTCTGGCTGTCTCCAGATCGATAACGCCTTTTCCCTCAATTTCGGCAAAGTCGCGCACCCTCTTCAACAGACGGTTGGCAATACGCGGCGTTCCACGTGAACGCACTGACAGCTCCTCTGCACCCTTTTCATCCAAATTGACAGACAATATCTCCGCTGAACGGCTGATAATAGTTGCCAGCTCAACCTGGTTGTAAAGCTCCAGCCGCTGAACCACACCAAAGCGGTCCCGCAGCGGAGCCGTCAGCAGGCCGGCCCGTGTCGTGGCTCCGACCAGCGTAAACTTGGGCAGGTCAAGACGAATGGATTTCGCGCTGGGTCCCTTTCCGATAATAATATCCAGAACAAAGTCCTCCATCGCCGGGTAGAGTACCTCCTCCACACTTCGCTGCAGCCTGTGGATTTCATCAATAAACAGGACATCACCTTCTTTAAGGCTGGTCAAAATGGCGGCCAGATCTCCCGGCTTTTCAATGGCTGGCCCGGAGGTGGTCTTTATATTCGTTCCCATTTCCTGGGCAATAATATTGGCCAAAGTCGTCTTTCCAAGCCCTGGTGGCCCGTAAAGGAGAACATGGTCCAGCGGTTCGTTCCGCTTCTGGGCTGCCTGTATAAAGATCGCCATCTGGCGCTTAACACGGTCCTGCCCTATATAATCCTCCAGCCGCTGGGGCCTTAAACTTCTCTCAATATCAATGTCGGTTTCTGTAAAACCGCTTGTCACTATACGATCCTTCATTTTTTATTCACCTACCGTCCAAGGGGATTTGCAGACATCAGCGCATTTTTCAGAATATCCTCAATGCTCATTCCCGGCTGAATAATTTTTTCGACCAGCTCTGATGCCTCGGCATAGCCATAGCCCAATCCCAGCAGCCCGTTAACCGCCTCATTAAAGAGGTTGTCCGTCTCTCTGAGATTTTCGATGGCGCCCGGTTCTGCTGAATCCGTAAATGCAAAATTCTTGTACTTATCCTTAAGCTCCAGAATAATCCGATTCGCAGTCTTCTGTCCGATTCCCGGCGCGCGAGAGATCGCCTTGGCATCCTCGTTGACAATATAGCGAATCAGCTCATCTCTGGTAAACTGTGATAACAGCCCCATCGCTGCCTTTGGCCCGATGCCGGAAATAGTGATAATTGTTCTGAAAATCTCGCGTTCTTCTTTTGACGAGAAGCCATAGAGCGTTACATCATCTTCCTTAAACGCCGGATGGATATAGACCTTTACTTCCTTGTGTAATTTTGGAAGCTCAGACATCGTGTTTGCGGAAACATTGATCCGATATCCCATACCCTGATGGTCCACAACGATGTAGTCTGACGCCTGTTCCTCATAATTGCCTTTTATATACTCAAACACGTCAAGCCTCCTGTTTTTTCGTATTTGTTTATTGTATCAATTCACTCCTGTTAATTCAAGAACCTTTATTCGGTCGTAACATGAAAAAAGCACCCGAAGGTGCTAAATCCCGAATATGCCGTCCACCATTTTTGACGCCTAGCGGATGCTAGGTGGGTGCCCTGTCTCTAAGGGTCTGTTTTCCACTCAAAGGAGGCTTAACATTGCATAGAGAACATCCGGACTCCCTATAAATAAGTGTAGGTTCAAAAATAAGGTTGTAACGTACATCTCAGGATTAATTTCATTATATCTGTAATTATTAGAATTGAAAAGGATAAATTTTTGTTGAGGGATTGCTAAAAAAGACTACAAAAACTAATTGACATTATCCGAATTTCAGCATTCCATTTTATTCCATTTCTATTTCAATATATTTAAGGCCTTAGATATATTATCGACTGGCAGAAGCTCCAGCCCTGTATTTTCCAGGCCCCGGGCATTGCCCTTTGGCATGATACAGCGCTTAAAGCCAAGCTTCGCGCCTTCTTTAAGGCGCTTTTCAATATGCTGTATATTTCTGACCTCACCAGTCAGGCCTACCTCGCCGATAATCATCATATCCTCTGGAATTTCAAAATTCCTGAAGCTTGAGTATAGCACAGACACAACGGCCAGATCAAGAGCCGGCTCATCTATCTTCATACCCCCGACCACATTGATATACGCATCAAGATTTTGAAGCTGTAATCCTAGCCTTTTTTCCATAATGGCCAGGAGCAGCACCATACGGTTATAGTCCATTCCGGTGGCCATACGCCTTGGGTTACCGAAGCTTGTCTGTGATACGAGCCCCTGAAGCTCGATTAAAAGCGGACGTGTCCCCTCCATGCAGGGCACTACCACAGAGCCACAGGTATTTTTCGGCCGGCTCGACAGCATCATTTCAGAGGGATTTGCCACCTCGTGCAGGCCATCCTGCGCCATTTCGAAAATACCGATCTCATTGGTTGAGCCAAAACGGTTTTTGACCCCTCTGAGTATCCGGTAGGTATGGTACTTTTCACCCTCAAAATACAAAACCGTATCAACCATATGTTCTAACACACGGGGACCGGCAATATTGCCTTCCTTGGTCACATGTCCGACCAGAATCATCGAAATATTGTCTTTTTTGGCAATCTGCATCAACGCGTTAGCGTTCTCCCTTATCTGGCTGACGCTTCCGGGCGCTGAGGTAATTGTAGGACTGTACATTGTCTGAATCGAGTCAATAATGACCAGATCGGGCTTTTCATGCAAAATAGTATCTACGATATAGGGCACGTTAATCTCAGACAGAAAAAAAATATTCTGGGATTTCACCTTCATCCGGACTGCGCGCATTTTGAGCTGCTGCTCGGACTCCTCACCTGAAATATACAGGATTTTAAGCCCCTGGCTTCCAAGATTTTCCGTCGTCTGCAGCAAAATGGTTGACTTTCCAATTCCCGGGTCACCTCCTAGAAGGATAACGCCTCCAGGCACAATGCCGCCGCCGAGGACGCGGTCGAGCTCCTTATTCTTCGTTTTAAAACGATCCTCTTTCTGAGGAATAATTTCTTCAATACGCTTGGGTTTTGTGTACACCGCCCGTTCAAGGGTATTCTTCTTTCCCTGCTCAGTGGGCATATCCAGCTCCTCAACAAAGGAGTTCCATTCGCCACATTCTGTACAGCGCCCCATCCATTTAGGCGTGCTGTACCCGCAGTTCTGGCACACAAATTTCTTTTTTATTTTCGCCATATACCCTCCGTCATTCAATCCATTTATAGATCAGATAGCCGATCATACCACCGATAAAATTCAGTATCAGATCATCCACATCCGCACTGCGGCTTGACAGAAAAGCAAATTGGAGCAATTCGATCAAGGCTGTGGCTCCGGCTGTCACAATCAATATATGGGGAAAGCTCACCCGTCTTTTTTTACAGAGCGGGTATAATAACCCCAAAGGAATAAAAAGTGCAATATTTCCTGCCAGATTCCGAAAGGAGTAGGTAAAGGTATTGTACAAAATACTCACCGCATCTGTCGGCTTAGTGGCTAAAAACTCCCAATTTATGATCCCGCTGTGCGCAATATCATAAATATAATTATCAATATTGGTAAGCGGAAGCAGGTTATAGCTGGATTCATACACAATGTTTGATGTCGGCAGGAGCGTGACCATTGCCAGAAAACCAATATAAAATATAAACACAACCCTCAGTAAAAAACGCCTCCGCGCATCTTTTGTCATATTGCCGCTCCATTCTTAAACTTTAACGAAACTCATTATAACCCTAAAACCTTAATGATGCCAGTGGTTTATAAGTCCAGTTTCATATCGCCGGCTTTAATCCAGCCCGCTCTGGCGCAAAGCTTATAAAAAATCATCGTCACAGCTGCCGGCAGAATAATCTGAAGCAGGCCAATTCCCAGCACAATCTGTATCATCGGCTGGCCAGCCTCTGTCATGGCCATAACCGTGCCAATCTGTCCGACAAGGCCGCAGGTTCCCATTCCCGCAGCCACCGGCGTATTCTGCATCTGGAACACAGTGGTTGCCAGCGGCCCTAATACCGCTGACGCCGCAGTGGGCGGTATCCATATTCTCCAGTTTTTTATAATATTGGGCACTTGGATCATGGAAGTCCCCAGTCCCTGAGCCGCTAATCCACCGATCCCGTTTTCCTTATAGCTCTGAACCGCGAAACCGACCATCTGGCAGCAGCAGCCCACAGTCGCCGCTCCAGCTGCTATCCCAGAGAGGTTCAGCATAATACACAGCGCTGCGCTGGAAATCGGCAGTGTGAGTACCACCCCAACGACCACTGAGATAACAATGCCCATGATGATTGGCTGCTGCTCTGTCGCCCACATGATCACATTTCCAAGGGCTGTCATAAAAGCACCGATGGGCGGGCCAACCACTACAGCGACAAGTGAGCCAATGAGCATGGTCACAAAGGGAGTTACTAAAATATCCACCTTTGTCTCCCCTGATACAGCCTTGCCAAACTCCGCGCCGATAACCGCCGCGATCAGAGCACCCGCCGGCCCGCCCTGGGCGTTGCCAAGAAAACCTGCCACAGTAATGGAAAATAAGACAAGCGGTGGCGCATTGAGACCAAAAGCGACAGCGACCGCAATGGCTGGCCCTGTCATGGCCTGGGCCGCGGGCCACAAGGTCTCATTTAAAAAGGGAATGTGAAATAATATTCCGACCTGGTTCAGGATACTGCCCATCAGCAGTGTGCCGAACAAACCAAAAGCCATGTATTTCAGCGCATCGATCAAATAGCGCTGAGCGGAAAACTCAATGTCTTTTTTCTTAAAAAAATCCCGCACGTTTTCATACTTAGGTTCTTTTTTCATTTTTCCTCCAACTTATTTTTATGTTTTATCTATATTCACACAGGCAAAACAAAAGGATACAATCTGTATTCTTTATGCTGTGGCAAAAAATTGAGCGGCATGCACTTTTTGTACACACCATATTCGGCCGCAAAAAATAAAAATACCGAGCAAAACCCGATATTTTTATTTTTTAAGCAATAAACTAAAATACATTATTGTATCCTTATCATTTAAAACTTTTATATTTTATTATTATATCATATTTGAAGGGGAATTTCAAGCCGCTCAGTGATGTTCTACGCACTCGATTTGATTACAGCTTTTAAAGCGTCCAGTGAGCTGACCTCCGCTTATCTGGTTCACATGGCCGCCCCATTTGTGATCCTTTGATAAAAAATGAAAATGCCATCCGACGAAGTTTTTTCCTTCTGCCCACTCTGGGCAACGGACTCCGACAAGAGTTCCAGTAATTCCTTGAAGTGTCACACATTTCTGCCGCCCGACAATCTCATCAAGCGCCTCATAGGGGCTTTCCACCGGCCAGACACTGTGGACTTCAATTTCCTTAAAGCATCCATCGAGACGCCCGATAAAGCAGCGCTCATGAATTTGATATCTCTGCTGCTCGTCCAGCTGTCTGCACAGGTCACTTATACTGGTAAATTCCCCCATTTCAATATAAGTATCTGGTTTAAAATCTGAAATTGTGGCAAAGGGTGTCCGGTCATTCTCATCCGCTATCTTAACGCGGCAGTCGCCGTCTGCTTTGTAGGGCACTCCCTCCAGGACAATCATCTCTCCATCCAGGGCATGGTAGGTCCCAAAGCCGATATCGCCATGCTTAAGGAGTTCCTTAACACTTCCGCAGCCGTCAAAACCACGATTTTTAAAAGCCTCAAAAGTTGAAACCTGATAAATCGTACTCATTTTTTATTCCTATCTGAATTCCATCGGCACATCGCCTAAAAACTTTTTCCAGGCTGCCAGTACCTCACTGATGATTTTAATGCCCACCGAAGAAATAATGACGATTTCTGTCTGGTCAAGCTCTTTTTTCCATGGATTCATGACTGCAAATTCATTGACGCAGCTGACCTCAAAATCGCCGGCGTTGGTTTTTACAAAACCCTTAATCCGGTAAGCATATTTTTTGATGTCGTGTAGAAAAGCGCCAAATTTCTGATAATCCAAAGGCTCATCTGAACGCAGGACACTTGTTTTAGGCCGAGATTCCCAGGTGTTGGTTGTCTCAACTGGAGCTGGCTGCTCTCCGTTCATTTCCGCAAGTATTTCTTCCATGAAAACCTCACAGAAAGCCGCTCTGTATATCTGCGTCCTGCTGTTTACTTCCTTTATCTTTTCCTCAATTTGGCTTAAGCGGTCTTCGCTCTGCAAATCTGTTTTATTGATAATCACTGCGTTGCTATAGACCAGCTGCTTATGCAGCGCGGGAATCAGATCATACTGCTCCAGAAAATACAGGCCATCCACAATACAGATGGCTCCAAGGTAATCATAAGCTTTTCCACTGATTAAGGTAACAGTCTCCAATATGGTACCCATGTTTGAGGGATCGGCTACACCGGATGACTCCACAAAAACATATTCTAAATCATAATCCAGAAAGCTTGCCAGCCCTTTAATATAATTTTCCTTTAAACAAGCGCAGAAAACTGAACCGCCTGTCAGTTCAAGAAGATCAAAACCATCACCTTTAATGAGTTCACCATCAATACTTTTTTCTCCAAACTCATTCATTAAAATCCCAATTTTGACGTCCTTAAAGCTTTTTAACAGATTAGTTAAAAAAGTTGTTTTGCCAGATCCTAAAAAACCAGTTAAAAGTACTAGCTTCATTTTTCCCTCCATTGAAAACAGGGTGGGTAACCTGAGGCACCCACCCTGGTGTTATTTTCTATAAATATTTTTTCACTTCATCTACAATTTCCTGACGGCTTGGAATAATGGAAGACCATACCAGCTGTCCGTTGATGTAGATGGAAGGCAGATGCTGTACTCCCATCTTCTGTGTACGCGCAATATCTTCTTTAATACAATATTTGTAAACGGCAATATCAACTGCGTCGCCAAACTCTTCTCTGGCCAGCATCGCTGCTTTTTCCATGTATGTGCAGGCAGCGCACTGAACCGGGTCGAGGGTAAAAACTTCGATGAAAGGTTTGTCCAGATTTTCATAGTCTGGCAGCTCTACATCACCGAGCGTATCGACCGCTTCGTAGTTTTTAACCATTTCGCGGACTTCATCGGTGTGCTTGACAGCCTGCACACATGCGATGGTGTTTTCCATAGGCACATTGTATGGCATATCGCAGCCCGGGCTCACGATCAGGTTGTGATGGTCAATGTTGTCTAACATATCGACAACATATTTCATATTATCCTGTTGTGTCCCGAACAGCATGGTTGTTGTCAGTGGGATGTTTCCGCCGATTGCAATATTGTACTGGTCTGTAATCTTTTTGGCTTCATTGATATTAACATTTTCGTCGATGGAAATGCCGTCTGGATTTGTCCGGCACATAACATCCATCTGAATGGTTGCGTCGCCACAGACAAAGAAACAGCCAAGAGCGCCTTTACTGCGGATATAATCAAACGCAGCTTTGAACTGATCCATAAACAGATCTTCAATGGACTTTGGTGAAATCTGACTGATAATCGGGTCGACGAGAGCAATGACATCCATTCCTGCTTCTACATAATAGTCAGTCATCGCATTGCAGACCTCTGTGCAGAAAGCAACCAGTTCTTTAACATAATCTGGATACATGATAATATCCATAAAGAATTCGCTGCCGCGGATGTGTGAGGCCAGGGTAACCGGACCACAGATCAGGCCATATAAAGCGGTATCATCACCTACAGATTCTTTTACGCGGCGCATAACATCCAGCACCATCGGGATACGTCCATCAGTTTTCTTGGGAATTTTACATTTGCACGGCACCTTAGGATCGCCGGCAAATGGATGGCTCATAACAGAAGGCGGATTATCCTCTGCCCACAGCAGCTCGCAGCCTAAAATTTCGGCCTCAATCTGTAAATCAAAAATAATCGGCATACCATCCGGCGTATACAGTTTATGAACCTCCATCAATGATTCATATAACTTATCACCGTCTGTCAGCACTTCTCTGGCTGTATAGCCTTTTAAGGATCCTGCGTGCACACCGCTGAACGGCACGAACGGCACATTGTCTGTCTGTTCATGTCTCAATGTTTTTAATAAAAGTTCTTTACCCATTTTTTCCTCCAAAATTGTTTTACTCACAGTGGTTCATTTGTTTTATCTTGTGTTAAGTATATCGTTTTAAAGAAAAAAATGATTGTAGGTGCCCTGGTATTTTTGGGAAAATCTCCACGAAAAAGAGACCGAAGCCGCACATGTATACGAAATCAGCCTTCTTTTTTGGTAAATTTTCCTTATTTTTTTGTAAAGGTTTTACATCCGGTAAGTTGGATTCGGGAATCCCGGCCGGAAAGCCTCTATAACCAGATTTTCAACATTGAACCCAAGGCTTTCGCCCAGCGCTTCAATTTTTTCATTGGTGTGTTTTTCAAGCAGTGCAGGATCGACAGCCGCTCTCAGATTAATGGTCATGTGTCCTTTTTTCACTTCCTGGCCTAAAGTATGATCTAATTCAACCGGCCGCCGAACCCCCACACAGCTGAGCTTTGAGGCCCCCTTACCTGTATCTAAATAGAGCTTCAGATGGCCGATTTCGCCTCCTTCCTCTGCTACGGCTTCCTTCAGGGCTTCACCGAGAGCACTCATCAGCGCATCGCCGTTCACGGTGTCTCTGGCATTTATTTCAGCCTTGGCATTCAACCAGCCCATTTCAGCCTCGGCATTGCCGTAGGTTTCATAAACAACCTCCATTTTTTTCGCGTTTGAAGCGGCAATATCTGCTGAAAGGACTGCCAAAAGCCAAGTTTCAACACCTTTTCCCTCTTTTGCAGAAATTTCCATTACTCTTCCCGCCGGATATTTTTCATTTAAAAAGCTGACCAGTTTTTCTTTCTCTCCAGTATCGAGTGTGTCGACTTTATTTAAAACAATAAAATCGGCCTCCTCCATTTGCTTGTCCATAATATAATACACGCCTTCTGAGAAAGCATTGGTGTTATCTTCCATAAAATCCTTCAGACGTCCGGGCTCAACCAAAACGGAAAGCGGCAGCACATCCAGTTCACCAGCTTTTCCCTCTTTAGAAGGTTTCATAATCGTCGAAACCAAATCTGTACAGCTGCCGACTGGCTCTGCCAGGATAAAGTCCTCCTGGCGCATTGTATTCACGCGTTCTGCGAAGCCTGGATAATTACAGCAAAAGCAGCTCCCTGTCAGCTCTGTGACCTCCAGATCATGATACTCAACATACTGGGTATCCACCAGATAATCCGTCTGGTCATTGGTAATGAGACCTACTGTATTTCCAATTTTTTTAAGTGTTTTCGCCGCTTCAATCATTGCCGTTGTCTTTCCGGCGCCTAGAAATCCACCTATTACCATTAGCTTTGTCATATTTATTACCTACTCCTCCGTTAGAATAGAACATTTATTAGATTAAGTACAATAAATGTTTTATTCAATTATATATCCTTTTTCAAAAATTGAATTGTAAATTATTATTTTATTTAGGTAGATTTTTGACAAATTAATTTCTGTATTCTTAAGATTTTGCTAAAAATAAAAAAGCCCGGATTATGGGCTTTTTAAACTTTTTAGAGGCATACGTTGTTTCAGCGTATACTAAATTATGCCGAGCGTCTTTCTGTTTTTCGAAACTCACAGTCAATATTCGAACAAAGGCGGCAGTCATGATCAATCTCAGCAGTACAGATTTCACGGTCTGCCCCATATACGTACCCCAATGTTTTTATGGGATTGTACATATAGCCCTCTGTAATATTTACCGCCATCTGGCTCCGGCCATCTACAATCTCTAAAATCTCCTTTTGAAAATGGATTGGGATCAACTGGTCATCTGGAGCAAAGCGGACGGTCAGTCCAAATCCTCTCCGTTTACAGATATCCTCTCGAATAATTTGGTAAAAATCATTTGACAGATCAAATAGAACCTGATCGGCAATACTGTCAATCATCAGGCCCTTCAAATACTCTTTTTCCATAAAATAGGCTGTACAGCGTTCGCTAATCCCTGGACCGAGCGTAACCATACTGCATACAAGATGGCTGAGGCCTGTAAGATCTTTGTGGATCAGCGGCCCTATTTCATTGGGAATGAGCTTGTAAATTCCCCGAGTCTCGACGAGTCTTGGGAGTTCTTCTGCCAGCTCATCATAAGCTTTCTCATACTCATTAAAATTCCAGAGCTCTTTACGGATATGCATTTGTTCAAATAGCTTTTCCCTATCCAAGCGGACAGGTATTCCTCTATAACATCCCATCTTGTTTCCTCGATTTCTTTTTAAACTCGGACGATCTCCACAGGATTGCCGCAGGCCGCCAGAAACTTTTTCAGACCGTCTGCACTAAAGTGAACCGTAGATGTATTGACATTAGGGTGGAAGTTCACAAACTCCTGATCCAAAACATCCTGGTCAATATAAACTTCTACTTCATGCTTCTGATCATTAATGATGCCAAAAACAGAGACCGCCCCGGTGGTAACCCCCAGATATCTGAGGAGACGTTCCTCGGAAGCGAAGCTCAAGTTGCTGATCCCGATCTGTTTGCCAAATTCCTTGATATTCATCTGCTTGGATTCTTCCAGAATCACCAGAATATGACGGTTCCCTTTTTTATTTCGCAGTAAAAGATTTTTACAGTGCGCCCCTTTGACGCCGTCCATATATTGCTCCAGTTCATCGCAGGTGTAAACCGGCGGATGCTCAATCACCTGATATTCTACACCAAGCGCGTTTAAAAAATCATATACCTTTTTCGCTTCAGTTTCCATTATTATTCCCTCTTTCTGATTTTTTCTTTCTTAAATAACCTTCAAAGGCGATAAGCAGAATAACCGCAAACATCATCAGGCTCCCCAGAAAACCGTAGGCTGTCAGGGGCTCCCTAAAAATGCCAACGCCGCATAAAAGCGCCACTACCGGCTCAAGCACACAGATCATCGCTGCATAGGTCGGACCGATAGTACGGATGGCAACCGTTGAAAAACCAATACCAATAATGGACAAAGCCGCCACCCCCAGCATTGACACGTAAACAGCAGACCCGAGACCGACAAGATGGAGTTCACCTTTTATTATGCCCAATGTGCCAAACACAAGCACCACCACCAAGGCCAGATAAAAAAGCAGGTTTAACGGATCCAGATCTTTGATACTGCTCTCACTGACACTGACCATATAGAGGCCAAAAGCCGCGCCAGATAGAAGGGCGATGAGCAGTCCCACAAGGTTTACTGTACAATTAAATTCCATAAGGAATGCAATTCCCAGACAAGTCAGGACAAGGGCGGAAGCCTTTACCCATGTTATTTTTTCCTTATAAAAGACAACCATAAAAAACGCGACAAACAGCGGATATGAAAAGTGGATCATGGTTGCTTGGCTCATGGGCATAAAAATATAGGATTCGGCCAGCAGAAAAATCGCTCCGCCGTAGCCGATAACGCCGTATATCAGTAAATCCCTAATTTGTTTTTTTGTGGGCTTTACCAGCTTTTTTCTGGCTGCCAGATAAAGGCCGATCACCAGAAAAATAATCAAAAACCGGCTGACCAGTATGGTATCGCTGGTTACAGACAGATTGACCAGATTTTTGGTAAAAAGTGAGATAAAACCGTAGGCCGCGGCACCGATCACAGAAATAACGATTCCCTTAAACATTTTGCTCCCTTTACTTTTCTGAAAATACCTCTGCCGTTTTATTTTAAATTGTATTTTTTCAGCTTATAGTATAGCTTCTGTCGGCTCATGCCCATCTGTTTGGCTGTTTTTGCGATATTTCCGCCATTTTTGGTCAGGCTTTCGATGATAAACTCTTTCTCTTTTTCCTTTAATTCCTCAAAAATATTCTGTCCCTTGTCAATCGAAACCGAAGTCCGTATCTCACGGTGCTGTTCTGGCTGCCCTTCATAATTTCCGATTTTATCCTCACCTAAAATATATTTGGGCAGATGCCGTATGCCGATATAGGTCTCATCCGGATCAATGACGTTCATGGCAGACTCCAGGAGGTGCCGGAGCTGCCGGACATTTCCTGGCCAGCTGTAGTTTTCAAAAAGCTGACTAACCTCTGAATCGACTCCAATGATTTTTTTATCGAACTGCTTATTATACATTTCGATAAAATATTTAGTCAGCAGACTTACATCATCCAGGCGCATCCGCAATGACGGGATCACAATATAGACAACTGCCAGACGATAAAAAAGGTCACTTCTGAAATTATTATCCTGAATCGCCTGTGCAGGATTTTCATTGCAGCTTGAGATGATTCGCGCACTCACATGGATCATTTTATTTGATCCCAGACGCGTAACGGTTCGTTCCTCCAAAACTCTTAAAAGCTTTGACTGAAGAAACAGGGACATGGAGTTGATCTCATCCAGAAAAATAGTCCCTCCGTCAGCTTCTTCAAAGAGCCCAGGCTTGTCGGTAGCGCCAGTAAAAGAGCCCTTCGTCGTCCCGAACAGCAGGCCCTCCAACAGGGATTCGGGTATGGCTGCACAGTTAATGACCAGAAAGGGCTTGTTCCTCCTCGGGCTGTAGGCGTGGATGCTCTGCGCAAACATCTCTTTCCCTGTTCCCGTCTCACCGATAATGAGAATGTTCGAATCGGTTTGAGCTGCCTGTTTGGCAGACTGTATGCTCTTTGCGAGCTCAGGGTTCACTGTAATAATACTGTCAAAGGTATAACGCGTCTGCTTGGATTCATAGTTTGGCTGTGTGGTAATACTCTTGATTTTTTCAGAGTTCACCTGCTCCTTTTCTTTTCCAAGGGTTTGCAGAATACCATTATAATCCCTCACAATCGCGGCTGATCCGAAAATCTTTCCATGATAAAAAAGCGGGATAACCGATGTGACACAGTCCACAAAGGTTCCTGCCTTGGTATAATAGCCCTGCCGGACATTTTCAATTGGCTTCTGTGTTTTCAGCACCCTGAGCAGCAGACTGGATTCATAATCCAGCGCGTAAATATCCATGGCATGCCTGCCAATGACCTCTGAAGGCTCATAGTGGTCGATCTTCCCCTGAGCCTCATTATAAATGATTATCTTGCCATCCTGGTTAACAGCGTGAATCCCATCCTTGCTGAACTGTACAATAGTTTCCAAAAGACTGATTCGCGCATTCTTCATCCCAACCACCTCAAAAATCCAGATATTAAGTACGGTTTCTTCTCCAAAGGTCATTGTTTTCAATCGGACATTTACCTGGTTTTTATCAAGATCATAGAAGTATTCAGAATCCTCATCAATTCCATATTTTAAAAACAGCTCTTCAAGATGAAACTCCAGACCATCACTGGTGTTCAAATGAAAAATTTCTAAAAAACGGTCATTGACTTTGACAATTTTTTTAAACTGGTCTGTTATGACCAGTCCCTTGTATCTTAAATCAATAAAATCAATGAATTCCTGCATCGTATCATTCACTTTTTTGTCTATTTCTGCCATTATCAATACCTCCTTTAGAAACCGTTTATAAACTAAGTTGCTGTAATTATTATAACATTTTAAAAATTGGATAAAAGGGGCGAACGCATCCACCCCTTTATTCCATCACTCATTTTTTTCAACACTACTTCCACTGGCCTCTGCTTCAGCTGCTGCAACCCTCTCTAGACGCTCTTTCTCAGACGTGTCATAAACTGACAAGTCCCCTTTACTATAGATATCATATTCATCAAGCCGTTTCATGGATTTGAAGTAGGATGCCATCATAAAGACCATAATCACACAGAGGGGCAGGCCACAGACAATGACCGAAGTCTGCAGGGCGTCGGTTCCGCCGGAAATCAACAAAGTATATGCTGCTAAAGCCATGATAGCGCCCCAGAAAATACTGACAATTCTTGGAGGACTTGCCTCTCCAGTTTCATCTTGAAATTCCTTGAGTGTCATGGCTGAAATAGACATAGTCATTGACTCAGCCAAGGTAACAAAGGATAAGATAACAATAAGAAGGGCGATTACGTTCATAAACTGGCTCCACGGCAGCTGGTTGAAGAATGCGTACAGCGCCATATCTGAGCCTACCTGTTCAACGATCTGTCCAATATTTGTTCCAAAGAATTTTTCAAGGATAATGCTGCCGCCGCCAAATACGCCAAACCAGACAAAGGAGAACACAACCGGTGCGATGAGGTTAACTGTAACAAATTCCCGAATTGTCCGGCCATAAGCCAGTTTGACTAGGAATAAACCAATCAACGGCGCAAAGACCATCCACCAGGTATTAAAGAATACATTGTTTGCTCCTACCCAGCCTGTCCTGGCAATGGGGTCTAAGAACAGTGAAAGGTTAATAAATTCATTAAAATACTGTCCGATGGCCGTAATGGTCAACTCTGTAACACCAATGGGATCAACAACAATAAACGAAAAGATTAATACGAAGAAGTATAAAACTGTGTTCAAATTACTGATATAGGTAATCCCTTTGTGCAGACCCGAAATGCTGGAGGCTGTATAGAACACTGTCATAATGGCGATGATAATCAGCCAGTTGACCATATTGCTTTCAAAGCCGACAATCGTGTCCAGACCGCGGGCAATCTGAAGTGTCGCAAAACCAAGAGATGTGGCGATCCCGCCGATAATTGCAAAAATAGCAACAGCATCGATAAAATTACCAATGCCACCATAGGTTTTTTTGCCCAAAAGCGGATACAGAGAGGTACAGACACGGTAACGTTTTTTCGCATTGTAAATTAAGAATACCACACAAAGGCCTGCAGTCGTGTAGATAGCATAGGGATGCAGGCACCAATGCAGGAATGTATATTTTAAAGAGTTCAGAATCGCGCCGGAGGACAGGGGTTCTACACCCAAGAACGCCGGAGGATTGTACACGAAGCTGATGGGTTCATAAACGCCATAATAATTGATGCCGACGGCAATCCCCGATGTTAGCGCAATGGCAAACCAAACCGGTTTGCTCATTTTTGGCTTTGCGTCAGGCCCGCCCAGTTTAATCTTTCCGAACTTACTGAACCCGGCCCACAGGCAGAAGATAACCATAAAAAAGGCTACAGGCGTAATAAACCATGAGAAATATTTCAGAACAAAATTTAATGCCGCGTTGGCGCCGTTGGCAAAGGTCTGCGGTGCAATGCAGCCAAAAGCTACGAAAATAACAAGGGCGATTCCCGATGAAAAGAATACCCACTTATTCACAATATCAAAGAATCCCTTCTTTTCTGTTGTTTGCTGCTTATCCATTTTTCCCCTCACTTTCATAATTCATTTTATGCCACAAGGAACATTATAGAGGAATTAAGGCAGACTGTCATCTGCCTTAATTCAAGATACACACATTCTTAATTGTATTTAGCAATTAAAGCTTTCAAGATATCGTCACAGTCCTTGCTGACGTCTGCCGGGATGGTTTTAGGCTGATGGTTTTCAAGAATATCTCTGACTTTTGCATTGGCCAGGTCTTTAAGCTCTGGTTTTCCGTCTGCTTCCCAGTTGGTGTATACTTTGCGGTTAAATAACTGTGGAAGCCACCATTCGGTTTTGAACTTTTCAAATGTCTGGCGTTCGGCCAAGAAGTTTCCGCCAGGTCCTACATTTTTGATAATGTTGACAGCCAAAGACTCGTCTGTTACTTCAATACCGCGGATAATCTGCTTGGTCTGTCCAATAATTTCGTTTGCGATGACAAGGGCTTCCATGGAGGTTAGCAGACCCGATTCCATGTATCCGACATCATGGATTAAATTACCGCCATAGAGTGCGGACATCAGGATACTTGTTGCCTGATCAATGCCGTGCTGCTGGTCAAGACACTTGGAGTCTGAGCAGCCAGCTGTTGTGAATACAGGAAGGTTATAAAACTGAGACATTTTGCTCAGTCCGCCCTGCAGCAGATTGAATTCTGGTGAACTGTAGGTAATCTGCATTGAGGACATGTCCACGCAGGTACAGACGCCGCCCATAATATAAGGCGCACCCTCTTTAATCAACTGGTTGATTACCAGACCGGACAGGGATTCGGCCAGTTCGACAACCATAGTACCTGCCAGTGTAACCGGGGCAGTCATACCTGCCTGAGCAGCAGAGGTGTAGACAGCCGGCAGTCCATGCTCTGCCATGGTCATCATAACATCCAATCCTTCGTTTTCGTGGATCAGCGGGGTGATCGGCTCAGAATAAACTGCGAAAAATGGATATTTTTCAAGTTCTTCATAGCTGCCGCGCACTTTTGCACCCATATCGATCATTGCCTGAACATTGTCACGGTTATAAGCCCAGTGTAAAATCGGCTTCGGAGAGTTTTCAAACATTGCCTTAAAGCAGTAGACATCTAAAACGCTGGTTTCGACACCATCAATGGTCCCAAAGTCCATCAGATAGTCAATGTTTGGAAGCGCATCCATTACCTTCACGGCCTTGCAGGTATCTTCATAATGAGGAATTTTCCGCTCACCGGTGTATGGATCCAGTGTATTGATAACGGTGGGGCCAGGTCCGTAATAAAAACGCTTGCCGCCAAGGATCATCTTGGATTCCATATCCTGAGAGTAGAGTGTTACCTGGGAAGGTGCGGACTGAATAGCGCTTTCAACCATCGCAGCAGGGAAACGAACGCGTCTGCCATCGACGAAGGCTCCTGCTTTTTTAAGAATTTCCAGTGCCTTGTCATTATAGACATCAACACCGACCTCTTTTAATACCTCTAAAATTGCCTGATGAATCATTGCGCATTGATCATCGTTAAAAACTTCAATACCTAATTGTTGTCTACTTGTGTAGTTGCATAAGTTATCCATCGTTTTCTCCTTTTTCTCTTGATCAACAAATGCGATCGTTTTTAACATAAACCTTTTGGGGTGATATTAATGCAAGACCTGTGCCATATTCGTAAAACATTTTAAAAAAGTGGTAGTTTCAACTGGGATTTGTGGTTTTCCAACCTTATATATACAAAAGTCTCCTTCCTGTCATAAAATTTTATTCCATTTTATTAAGAAAGAATTTCTATTGAAAACGTATTAATCCGTTTGAATAAAAAACGTCAAATTTGTCAAAAAATGTAAAAATTATTTTGACATTTTTTACACCTGCCAAAAATGTTAAAAAAATAACGAAAACTTTTTGGTAAGCTCTTTAATTTTGTCAAAAAATGTAAAAATTGTTATTATTTGTCAAAAAAACGTCCACTTTTAAGACGCTTTTTTTGACCTACGCACCCTCCGTTTTTTTCTTAATGCTTTTCCGAAAGTACTTTTTCTTTGTTATATATATATGTAATCAAAGTTTAAGACACTTTATTTTTACGAAAACCAGAAATTTTGGCACGAGTATTGCATCTCTTATCCAGCAAACATAAACTTTTTTAATCTATCAACTTTTGGAGGGAATATATATGAATTTTGATCACGCTTATTTTGAACAAGACAGAGAAAACATTTCGAAGAAACTGGATATTGGCAAAGAAATTATTTATCTGACAAAACCAGAATGTGAGAATATCGGCCTCACACGCGACGATATTCTGGAAATCACCAAGAAAACGTTGATCTCCCACGGAAAAAAAGAATTTGAGATGCCCGCAAAAATTGGCGTTCATCCATGGACAGAAGTCTTTTTCCATGCAATGCCAGCCTATGTTCCAGAGCAGAGAGCCATTGGGTGTAAGTGGATCGAATGCTACCCAAACAATCCAAAGAAGTACAATCTTCCACAGACAACTGGCCTTTTGGTATTAAACGATGTGCTTTCCGGTGTCCCTGTCGCAGTGATGGACTGTGCCTGGATTACCGCCATGCGCACACCAGCTGTTACAGTCTTAGCTGCTGCTGCCCTTCATCCAGATGCTGAAAACTTTGGTATGTTTGGTTGTGGTGTACAGGGGATTGAACATGTGCGTTATGTCACGAGAACACTCAAAAATCTGAAAAAAATTTATGTATATGATGTCGTGGAAGCTGCTGCTGATAACCTGATTAAAATTGTCCAGCCCGAAATTGATGTTGAAATCATCAAGGCTGCTTCGCCTCAGGAAATCGCTGAAAAATGTGAGGTCATGAGTTCTGCCACCATCATCCTAAAAGATCCTTTGTGCGTTGTTAAGGACGAATGGATCTCAGCCGGGCAGACCATTGTGCCCTGTGACATGAACACCTTCTTTGACCTTAAGACACAGTACCGTGCCGATAAATACATTGTCGACAGCAAAGAGGAGCACGAGCTGTTTGCAGAGATGGGCTACTTCCCGGCAGATAAGGGGCTCCCGGAGGTTTACTGCCAGACCGGCGAGATTCTCGCTGGCTTAGCTGAAGGCCGAACTTCCAAGGATGAACTGATTGTCTGCAGCAATATTGGGATGTCTGTCTGTGATATGACGGTTGCCCGCGCAATATTCGATATCGCCCTTGAAAAGGGCATTGGCCAAAAGCTTGACCTGTAAAAGCATTCTTATATAAAATTAAAAAAAGTGAGGATAAAATTATGAGTAACTATGCAATGATCAGCGATTATGTTGTAAGCGGAAACGAAAACGGCGTTGTCAATGAAGTTAACGCCGCTTTATCTGGCAATGCAGCACCTCTTGAAATTATCAATGATGGTCTGTTGACCGGTATGAATGTTGTCGGTGAAAAGTTTGCAAACGGCGAAATGTTTGTTCCTGAGGTTTTAATGGCTGCCCGCGCCATGAACGCTGGCATAGACATTGTTAAGCCGCTTCTGGCCGAAGGTGATGTTACCTCCCTTGGTACAGTTGTCATCGGCACTGTCAAAGGCGATCTCCATGACATTGGGAAAAACCTGGTGGTTATGATGCTTGAAAGTGCTGGATTCAAAGTGGTTAATCTTGGTGTTGACGCTAAAAAGGAAGCCTTCGTTGAAGCCGCTAAAGAAAACAATGCGGATATTGTGGCCATGTCCGCCATGTTGACAACCACCATGACTTACATGGATGAAATTATCAAAACCTGTAAAGACGCAGGCATTGATGCCAAGTATATGATCGGCGGCGCGCCAGTAACACCAGCCTACGCTGAAAAGATCAGCGCCATCTACACCGCTGATGCGTCAACTGCAGCCGAAAAAGCCAAAGCATTGGTTTAAAAACTTAAAAACAAACTATTTTGACAAATTTTTAAAATAAAGAACCTGCCCACTCTTTCTTCCTCTTTCAAAAAAGAGTGGGCCATTGATGCGACTGCCTTTGGATACCGTTGCATCCAAAATTCAAAAAATATCGGAGGAATCCAATAATGTATATTAATCGAAAATTTTATGAAAATTATGTCTCTACCCGCGATGTTGAACTTCTGCATGAATACACCCTGAAAGTTTTAAAAGAAGTGGGTGTCTCCTTCAATTGCGAAGAAGCATTGGATATTTTCAAAAAACACGGAGCAACGGTTGAAGGAAGTATTGTTAAAATCGATGAATCCTTATTGAACGCAGCACTGGAGACGGTTCCCAAAACCTTCACTGTTCATACAAGCAGCGGTGAAACATCAATTGGTGAACCCTTCCGTCCAAAAACAGTTGGCTGCTACGGTCCTTCCAAGTTCCTGTTTGAGGATGATACCTACCGTGTGGCCCAAATGGCGGACATGATTAAATTCCTGAAACTTATGGATACCAGCGACGTGACTGATTTTGTCAACAACGCTGCTTTCGATACGCCTGACCTTGACAAAGATCAGGATGACTTTTACCTGCCTCAGGTGGCCATGTGCCTGAAATATTCTAAAAAGCCAACCTACGGCAATGTGGCCAACAGCCTGAACACCCGCGGCAAAAGTCTCAAGGAAGCCGCCCGCGGTATTGCAAATCTTTACAAAGAGTTCTACGATATCTGGGATAAACCAGTTCTCCTGACCAATGCGTGCGCTCTCTCACCCCTTGGTTACTCCTATGAGGTACTGGATAATATTATCGGCTTATGCGAAGAAGGACAGCCTGTAACCATTATCACCTGTTCCATGACAAACATGACTGCCCCGGCAGCGCTGCTTGGAACTGTAATCCAGAACAATGCGACTATTCTGGCCGGTATCGTGCTGACCCAACTCATCAACCCAGGTGTGCCTGTTATTTATGGCTCCGTCTCGAGCGCCACAGATATGCGTGAGGTAGCTCTCGCCATCGGCGCACCGGAGGCTCAGCTGATCCAGATGTCTTCACTGTCACTGGCCCGCTATTACCAGATCCCAGTGCGCACCGGCGTTGCTGGAACAGACTCCATGAAGCCCGATTACCAGGCCGGGGTGGAAACCTTTATGAACCTTATGACAACCTATCTGGGCAAAGCAGACTTTATCCTGCACCACGCGGGTATCCTCCAGTCCTATGCCCTCGGAAGCTATGAAAAATTCGTGTTGGACGAAGAAGTTAACCGAATTCTTCTGAGACTGAACCGCGGTATTGATATCAGCGATACAAAAGCAGAAAAGGTTTTTGCTGAAATCAAAAAAGCCGGACCGCTTGGTAATTATCTGTCCGGCAGGACACCAAAAGACTACCGGCAGGAGCACTACCTGACCAAGCTCTTTAACCGCGCCGCCGGAGATCCCCAGCCTATCGCCGACAAAATCGGTGATATCCGCGAACGGGCGGCAAAGGAAATTGAAGAAAGAGTTGAAAATTACACTCTGCCTGATTTAACACAAACTCAAAAACAAATTTTAAACAAATTTTTACCTAAATCTGAAAAATTTTAAAGCCTCAGAAAAATCCCTCTTTTCTAAACCGGTATGCAGCCCCAGCAAGCATACCGGTTTTATTTTTTAAATTGAATTTAAAGAAATGTTTTTACTGAATTTTCATAATCATCCTGTTATTAATTTTCTTATAATTTTGTAATAAATATAAAACTGTTTTCTGCTTTTATAAATTTTTTGATATATTTCATGATTTTAAAGGATTTAATGGTATTTTTCAACAAAACTTTTGTAGATATTTTCAAAATATGATATAATAATCAATAACAAATGCAGAAAGGACAGAAAGGCAGATAATTCTATGAAAGAAACTATTTTTAAAGAAGACCACCAGTTAAACCTCGAAGCCATCGAGGACATTCTTACCTCATTTTATTATGCGACAGATGTTCCGGTAACCTTATATGACCAGAACACCCATCCGTTGGGCACCTACTTTGAGGATAAAAAAATCTGCCGGTACTTTAATCAGTCCGAGACAGAATCCAGCCTCTGTCCAAACGCACTGCACTTTGCTGCAACCTGGGCACACCGTCTTGGAGAGCCCTATATATTTGTCTGTCCCTCAGGCTTTGTCAATATCGCCATCGCCATCCTCGACGGCCAGCAATTTGCCGGTTCTGTCATTGCCGGCCCCATTGCCATGGGAACCATTGAGGAGAGCACTATCCGGGACATGTTCACCATCCACCAGGCCTCACCTGAGGTGCTCTATAATACTACACTCTTTATCCGAAATATGAAAATTTTCACCCCTTCCCAGGTAAACCATTTAGCTAAACTCCTAAACGCGGCGATCCTGAGCCTGTACCCCAATACAGAAGCCTATGAAAAGCTAAGCTCTGAATACCATGATCAATCTGAAATTGGAGAGCGTATCCACGAGCATAAAAAGAACAATATCCCATTGGTTTACCCCTATGAAAAGGAACAGGAGCTTGTGCGGCAGGTGAAGGAAGGTGATCACGAGGGCGCCCAGGTAACTCTCAAATTTTTAGTAAATGAAATTCTGCTGATTGAGGGCGGCAACCTTGAGGTCATCAAGGCCAGAATTCTGGAGCTTGTCACTATTCTCTCCCGGGCTTCGGTAGAGGGCGGGGCTTCGCTTGAAAAGATCTTCGGCCTGAATCTTGACCTGATCACTGAGCTCAATAAAATTGACAGCATCCAGGTTCTGAGCTCATGGACTGTTAAAATTATCGACCATTTCACAAAAAATATTTTTAACAATATTTACTCAGGAGACTCCTATCTGATCAACCAGGCCATTGAGCACACAAGAGCCAATTACATGAACAAAATCACTCTCCAGAAGCTGGCAGACTATCTGCATGTTTCAGATTCCTATCTATCTAAGCTGTTTAAAGAAGAAACAGGCATCAGTTTCACGCAGTATCTCAACGAAATCCGGATTAACCGAAGCAAGGAGCTCTTGCAGAACACCAAAATGAGCATTGTCGAGGTTGCTCTTTTCGTCGGCTATGAGGATCAGAGCTATTTTACAAAGGTTTTTAAAAAAATTACCGGTATTACCCCAAAGAAATACCGGTCAGGAAAAAAATAAAAACGAAATTTTTAAGCCACTCCTCCGAGTGGCTTTAATTGAAAGCTGTCCAGCGCCTCATTGATTTCGTCCAAATCAAAAACGCGATGCTCCACACAGTAGCGGATGATTAAGTCAAAGGTTTCACTGCCGGAAAGAGCATAGCCGGCTTCGCACAAAAGGGCTTCCATCTCGTCCAGATCGGCTTCCAGCGCAATGCCCAGAGCGATGACCGTGGCCTTTGACGGATGGTATTTCGGGTCGCTTCTTATTTTTGAAAACAAACGGCGGTCAATGCCGGCTTTATGGTAGACTGCCTTGTCTGGAAGGCCCCGCGCATCAATCATTTTAAAGAGAAGACCTGTAAAACCCGGTCCGCGATTCAGCACAATGTAGCTGTCCAGGCTTTCCTCTGAAGCGACCAAAGTCCCCTGGCTCAGGCACACGTCCTCTTGATGGCTTTTTCCAAAAACCTTCAATGCTTTTGCCTCTACATTGCGCGCGCACACTGCCGCGGAATCTCTTTGCTTTTTTCTGGCAGATTCATCGACGGCCTGCCTCTGTTCTTTTTCAACAAATTTTCTGAGTTCGGATAAAAATTTCTGTGACAGCATCATAACCTCCGATGTCGCCCTTCAGGCGACCATTTTTCTTTCAAAGATGTTATTATCATATCATAAAAAGAAAGGAGACCTCATCATGAATCTAAATTTAACAGAGATCATTTTTATACTGGACCGGAGCGGCTCAATGGCAGGGCTGGAAGCCGACACCATTGGCGGTTATAATCAATTTTTAAAAGAGCAGGCCAAAAAAGCCGGTGAGCTTCGCGTCACCACCGTTCTTTTTGATCACGAATACGCGTGTCTGTACCAGAGCGTCTGCCCTAAAAACGCCGTACTCACAGACCGACAGTATTTTGTCCGGGGCTGTACAGCCCTCTATGACGCTGTTGGACAAGCAGTGACCGACACAGGCTTGCGTCTTGCCGAAACGCCCGAGTCCGATCGCCCCAAAAAGATGATTGTCGTCATTACCACCGACGGCTACGAAAACGCCAGTAAAAAATACACACATCAGCAAGTTCAGAATATGATCCGGCATCAGCAGGAAAAATACAGCTGGGAATTTTTATTTTTCGGCGCAAACATTGATGTGGCAAGTGTTGCAGAGACCATCGGCATACAGCCTTTTCGGGCTTTTGGTTATAAAGCGGACAGCGCGGGAATCCACAAGATGATGGCCAGCGCCTGCGATATGGTTTCATCTCTCCGCGCTGCTCCCTCCTGTCAAAATGACACTGAAAGCGATCAGTCGTTTTCCGAAAAAAATAGGCCAAATTGAAAAAAGCCCAGCTTTCGGGCTTTTCATTCGTTTTAGCGCTATATGTTGAAACAGCGTATACCTTTTTTGCTCTGCTGACCATGGCTCAACCTTATACAGACCGGAATTCACATCCATAATTTGAGCACAGGCCGCAGTCATGATCCTTTTCCGCGATCTGCATATTTTTATCGGCGCCGTATACATAGCCCATGGTTTTCAAGGGATTGTACATAAAGCCTTCTGTCACAGAAACGTTTAACAGGTCACTGCCGTCTGCTTCCTCCAGAATAACCTTCTGATTCTGAATGGGAATGATGTAGTCGTCCGGCTGGTAACGAACCGTCAGCGCATAGCCCTGCTTCTCGAAAACATCCTCTCGGATAACCGGATAAAAATCATCCGACAGATTGAAGAGCAGCTGGTCGGCAATGGAGTCAATCATCAATCCCTTCAGATAATTCTTTTCGGCAAAGTAAGCGGTGCATCGGTCACTGATTCCAGCGCCCAGAGTGACCATCACGTATACAAAATGGCTGACCTCGCAAAGCCCCTTGTGCATTGGCACACGGCCATCGGCTTTTTTCAGGACATAAATTCCTCTGGCGTCCACTAGTTTTGGAATCTCCTCTGCCAGCTCGTTGTAGGCTGCCAAAAACTCATTGTAATTCGGCTGCGTTTCATAAATATGCATCCGTTTGAACACAATATCCCGCTCCATCCGAATCGGAATATGATAAACCTTTTCCACTTTCACACCTCCTGCTCTCTATTATAACTCATTTTTCAGCCGCGACCAATGCCTCCTCTGTGTTTTCTCTGGTAATGAAAATCACAGACAGGGTCATCAATATGGAGCCCACCCAGGTATTGACACCATAAGGCTCACTAAAAACCAGAATGCCCATCACCAGAGAAACCACGGCCTCAAAGGAAATGATCAGCGAGGTTTTTGTCGGGCCGATGGCTTTGATGGCAAAAGCCACGACTCCCAGTACAAAAACCGTGATAAATCCAAGAATCAGACCATAGAAAAGCTCAAGCGGTCCGATGGTTAAAAAATCCGGCGTGCCTGTAAGGCATCCCTGGCCAAAAAACAGCACACAGCTGATCCCTGCCAGATAAAAAACAATGGCCATATTGTCCATATTCTTCATGCTGCTTTTTCGTATCCCCACAAGGTAAACGCCATAGGCCAGCCCTGCCCCCACTGCCAGAACGCTGCCGATATTCACGATGGAAAAATCAAAATTCATTAGCCATAAAATGCCAAAGACCGCCAGAAGCAGCGAGGCTGTTTTTATTTTGGTGGGCTTTTCCTTAAAAAGCAGGGTCATTATCAGCATGACGAACATGGGATAGGTGAAGTACAGCATTGTGGCCAGACCCACCGGCAAAAAATTAAAGGAGGAGGCCAGCAGAAAGGTCGCGCCGCCGTATCCTGCTACGGTAAAGAAAAAAAGCGCGCACAGCTGTTTTCTGGTGATGTGAAAGCTTTTTTTACGAATCATCATCCAGCCGCCAGCCATAATGAACACCCACATATACCTAAAAAAAAGAACCTGAGCTGAGGTTAACCCAGCATTCATCATCAGCTTTGTAAAGATCGGAATCATCCCGGCGCTGAAAGCGGCACAAATGGCCGCTACTACCCCTTTTGACATTGATATGCCCTTTCACTCTTCTCAAAGTGCCTTCCCTGTTTATTTTTAAAAAATAGCTCTTCAGACTGTGACCAACAATCCAAAGAGCTATCGGTATTTATATTTTTAGAAGGGTTTATAACGAATCAAATCTATCTTAAGCGGTAACCATCTGTTTAGCGGTTTCCACAGCCTGAGAGGCTTCGGCAGCATAGGTCGCGCCGATTTTTTCGCTGAACACAGGGGTTAATGGAGCGCCGCCCACCAGGTAGCAGGCATCCACACCGGCATCTTTGCAGCCGTTGATAACCTCTTCCATAACCGTCATGGTGGTTGTCAGCATGGCAGACATTGCGACGATATCCGCATTGTTTTCTTTTGCAGCATTGATAAAGTCATCTGGTTTAGCATCGACGCCAAGGTCAACAATTTTGAAGCCAGCGCTTTCTAACATCATCACAACCAGGTTTTTACCAATGTCATGGAGGTCACCCTTAACGGTTCCGATAACAATGGTTCCAAGTGTCGGAAGATCGGTATCCGCGATCAATGGTTTAACAATGGCCATACCAGCGTTCATGGCACGGGCTGCCATCAATACTTCTGGAACAAACATTTCGCCGTTTTTAAATTTTTCGCCGACAACGTTCATGCCGCTTAATAATCCTTCGTTGATAATCGCAACTGGATCTGCTTTGTCAGCAACCATGGCGTTGACTGCTTCTACAACGCCGCTCTCGTTACCGGCTACAACCAGTTCCCCAAGATTTGCTAAAGTACTCATAATTTTCTCCTGTTTTTCTTAATCAATTTCCCAATGATTTAGATTTCTTTTAATAACTTTTCGAGTTCGGCTGCTTCTTCATCAGCGATAACATAGGCGTGTTTAGAGTCATCCGGGAAAGCGCCGCTTCTGACTTCTTCGCAGTAAGCTGTAAAGCCTTTTAACAGTTCGCCGCCAACATCGGCATATTTCTTAACGAATTTCGGTGTGAAGTCATCATAGTAGCCTACCATATCTGCGTAAATCAACAGCTGGCCATCTGTGTAGGAGCCAGCGCCGATCCCCAGTACAGGAATGCTTAATTTTTCAGTAATGGCTTTTCCAACAACTGCCGGAACACCTTCAACCAAGATAAAGGCCGCGCCGGCTTCTTCAATCTTCATGGCCTGTTTAACCAGTTCGATGGCAGCGTCTGCGCTCTTGCCCTGGGCTTTATAGCCGCCCATCTGAGCTGCAAATTGAGGTGTCAGGCCAATATGGCCCATGACTAAAATACCAACGTCCGCGATGGCTTTGATTCTTTCACATACAGAATCGGTGCCGCCTTCTAATTTGATGGCGTCCACCAGAGATTCCTTGGTGAAGCGGCCAGCATTGAAAACAGCTTCTTCATCCGAAATCTGGTAAGACATGTAAGGCATGTCCCCAACAATAAAGGTATTCGGTGCGCCGCGTCTTACCGCAGAGCAGTGTGCGATCATATCATCCATGGTTACAGGGTAGGTGGTTTCATGTCCCAGGGTAACCATCCCCAGAGAGTCCCCTACCAAAATCATGTCGACGCCTGCACGTTCTTCATATTTAGCGGTCAGATAATCATAGCCTGTCAAATAAACGATTTTTTCGCCTTCAGCGGCCATTCTTCTAAAATCGATAATACTTTTTTTCACGATAGTCTCCTTTTATTTTTTGAGTCTCACATATTTCCCAAAGCTCTCAAAATTTTCCGGTATATAACATTTCTTTTTATTTATTTTTAAATACAAGAGGGGGCCGGACAGCCGGAGCTGTCCGGTATTTTAAGTAAGGTTTATTTATGATGTAAAGTTAATGAGGAAATTTATTTTTCGCCTGTTCTTAAGTAGGTATTTAATTCTTCAACCGACATGCCGTCAATCCCCAGGTATTCTAAGGTATAGCCGTTTTCGGTCAAGTCTCTGCCGTGGATCGCGTTAGCCAGGTTAATCATAGAGTCCACAACGGGTGTTTCTACGCCTAAAACATCACCCAACTGCTGGTATACATAGCAGCCAACTGGGATATCCTCAGTGATATAGCGGTTGTTCATGTCGAAGGGGCCGGTGCCGTACTGGATTGGATCCTGTTTGTCGAATGGAATTAAGTAATCCAGTCCCATGTATTCCTGGCCAAGAACATTTTCACGTGAGAAGAAGTGTTCTTTTTCATATGGCTGGATGCCGACGCCCAGTTTTTCAGCTAAAGTGCATTCTTCTTCATAAAAGGTGTACTGTACCTGAGAAATGGATGGGCAGTATGCGTGGGAGTAGATCGAGAATTTATACTTGTCTTCACCGAAGATGGTTCCGAAGTTTTCCATTGTGGATACACCGAGGATTGCGCCTGGGCAGTGAAGAACTGGGTTAACGTTAGAGAAACCAGTATCTAACACCGTATCACCTGCTACCGCGCCGTCGCCGTTGGTTACAGCGTCCATAGACGGTAAGTATTTGGAGCTTTCGATGAAAGCTTCTGTATCGGTTGCCGGCATTGCAGCACCACGCAGGGTGATCGCACGGTAGTATACTCTGATTTTGTGAGTGATAACACCACCAGGCATATCAACACGGCTGCCGTATGTAGAAGAAGACCAGCCGCCGATGATAACTTTTGCTGTACAGCCAGCTTCACGCATCATTTTGCGTAAGATTAAAGAACCATAGTTATCTGGGAAGATGTGGATAACCTGTCCGTCTTCCAGACATGGGATTAATTTTTCAAAGAAAGGTTTGTGGCCGAAGGTCGGTGTTGCAACAACGATGATACCTGCGCCTTTAACAGCTTCAGCTACGTCTGTTGTTACCTTGTCCATTTTAGCAAAGCCTTCACGTTCGAAACCGTAAAGGTTACACTGTTCACCGTAGAATTTGATCCCAACTTTGTCAACATTCATTAATGTTTTCTGTGCGAAGGGTTCCATGTCGCAAATTCTTACTTTTGCGCCGCCTAAAGCACAGTCCCCTGCGATTGCCTTACCAACACCGCCTGCGCCCAATACCGCAATTGGCTTGTCTTTTAAATAACTCATATCTGCCATTGTTTTCATTCTCCTTTTTTGTTCCTTTGGATTTTCTTTTACTTTTTAATTTGTGTGATGCCATTATATAACGCAATATGCGTGCCAAATTTAAAAGTACCTGGAAAGATGATCACTTTTTTTGTAAAAAGCCTGTTAAAGCCATTTTCTAGAGTTCCTCATCAGTCAAAAGGATTTTTACCAAAAATTAAAACTGCAAATTTTTTTGCTCTTTTTGGGGGAATCGGGCCCGTTTTTAAAAAAAACCGTTATTTTATGGCGATTTTAAGCCTTTTTCAAAAATGTGTAATCGGTTTTTGCATATGCATATTTTTTTGCACCACTTATCATCTTTTGGAAATTGACCAAAAAAAGTCGGCATTTTTTCGATAAGAGGTGCCAAAATCGGTGCTGTTTTTATTGAAAATTCCAAAGCGCTTGTATGCTTCCATTCCCTTTTATTCGATAGAGTAAAATTTAGCCCTCTTTTGGGGACAAGTCTGCCCGATTTATCCAAAAAATACTCCAAAATATGGAATGATTTGTTATTGACAATTGAAATCATTCTCGTTAGAATTAAGGTAGAATAAATATTGGGGAACGGATTCTTTGTAGGCTTCAATCTCAAAGATCCGAGAGAAGGAGTATTATCATTATGAAAAAACTTAAAGTAACCGATCAGTCCCTCTGTATGAATTGTCTGGCCTGTGAATGGGCTTGTTCAACTGCTTTCTATAAAGACAGAGCCTATGGTCATGATTTATCCTGTATTAAAGTTGACGTAAAAGACAACGGCGACTTAAAAACCAAAGTCTGTGTACAGTGCGGCAAATGCGCTAAAAACTGCGAAGCCGGCGCAATCTCTCAGAATCCTAAGGGTGTCTACATGATCAACAAAAAGCTTTGTACAAACTGTGGTAAATGTGTTGAAGTTTGTCCTTTCGGCCTTATCGTTAAAGCTGAAGACAAGGACAGCCCGTCCAAATGTATTGCCTGCGGCATCTGCGCCAAAGCGTGCCCGATGGATATCCTTGAAATTGTCGAAAGCTAGAAGCTTCATTTAAAAAATTCAAATTCGATCCATTAAAAGCGCTGCCTTCTTTTAGGGAAGGCGGCGTTTTTAATATTGGCTCATACCAAAAAAGAAGACCGTGGGTGCGCGGTCTTCTTTACACTAGTCAATTGAGGGAGTCAATCATTTCTAGCATCGTTTAGGCAAACAAGTTTTTAGTCTGCATTCCACTCCTGCGGAATGTATTTTTCTAATATTTTTTCCTGGAAATCGGCTAATTCAGGGAGTTTATAATTACCGATTCGTTCTTCTACCATATCGGCGGCCAGAGCCTCAACGCTTTTTGCGCCGTCTTTCAGCCAGTTTTGTGTCGTTTCACGGTTCGCCAGCTTAGGAAGCATAAACTCTTCCCGGTAAATCTTTGGTGTCCTTTTGTTAATGTAGCTTCCGCCCGGGCCGGCCTTGGCAATTTCTTCAATCATCATATGCCTGTCATCCACCACAAAGCCCTTAAACTGACGCTTGATACTTAAGGCTGCCTCTTCGTCCAGCACCAGCTTTTCAAAGCTGATGGTATTATAGGTATCCAGGATGCCGCAGGCATGAATGATAAAGTCAATGCCTGCACCATAGGTTGCAAAGAGGTTTAGTGCAGTTTCCTTGCCGGCCTGGTAATCGACAGCTTTGGCGTCTGTGAGGCCGCCGCCGGCCCGCACCGGCAGATGATAGTAATTGGCAATTTCTTTGGCATAGTAAACAAACAAAGGGGTTTCGGCGCCGCCGATTGCCATGGAGATCACCTTCAAATCACCGCTCACAGCAGGGAGGCCGTAAACAACCGGTGTTCCAGGATTTACCAACTGCGCCAGCGTGATACCGGCCAGTATACCGGCATTGTTGGACACCAGTGTTCCGGCGATGCTCGGCGGCAGGGTAACACCCGGAAAGCCGCCCTCAGCTACGACAACAGGCTGTCCGGCTCTGGCATAGGTAATCAGCGCTTCACACATGGCGGTACTGATGCCCAGAGGTGACATGACATTGATGAGTCCAGCGACAACTGGTGTCTGGTCGTGTACATCGTAGAAATCCTGGGCCATCTGAATACTCATTTCAGCCGCCTCCTTACCATCAACCATGCCCATGACCGGCTTGGTGTGGTATTTTAGGGCTGTTGCCATCTGGTAATTTCGGCGAATATCTCTTGGGATCGCCACCGGCTCCATAACATTGGGGTTCCCGGCATCCAGCACGTTACTGCTTTCGTGCAGCTTTGTGACATCCACATAATCCTGCGGAACAATATCTTTAATCTCTCCATCTTTCAGACGGTAAATCGGGCCATAACATGGAACCGATATGCTGCCGCCATCACCAATGACGACACTTTTTTCACGGCCCTTCCATTCAAACTTTGAAGGAGCGGTCGACAGGGCTTTCGTGACCATATCCGCTTCAATAAACACAGTATTGCCGTCTACTCTGGCACCATGTGCTTTAAAAATATCAAGAGCTTCTTTTTCATGAAAGTTCACGCCAACATTTTTTAAAACATCCAATGTGGCTTCATGAATTTGGTCAAGCTCTTCCTTTTCTGCAAAATTAAATCTTAATCTCATTTTCTCATTTCACCTAGCTAATTAATTAAATTTTTATGCTTTGTCTTTTTTGGCAGCACGCTGAATTTTTTTCAACTCATTTGCTTTTTGTTTTTCTTCTAAAATATGTTGTCTGCTGTTTAAACGGCCAAGGTCAATGGTTCCTTCCAGTTCTTCCTGCTTAAGTGATTTAAACATCGAGATAATCATCAGAACCATTACCACCATAATGACAATAGAGGCCACAACCGAAGACAACTGCAAGCTCTGGATCTGGCCTTTACCAACCAAAATCATTGTAATGGCTAATGCCGCGATAGCGATGGCCCAAACAGCTCTCAATGGTTTTGAAGGCATTTTTGGATTTTGATCTTCCTTTGTTGATACCTGGGCGCAAACATATGAAAAAGAGTCGACGGTTGTTGCCAGGAACAGGAAGATTAAAATCAGGAACAGCACTGCCAGAATCTGACCGAGGGGCAGATGCGACAGCATGGTAAAGACAACGGACTGTGTTCCCATGTCATTCATGGAAGCAACCAATCCTAAATTCTGGAACATTTCCTGGAAAATAGCAGTTCCGCCAAAAGTTGCGAACCACAGCCAGGTAGCGATTGGGGCTGCGCCCAGATGAACCAGCACAATTTCCTTCAGGGTACGGCCACGTGAGATGTCCGCTACAAAGAGCCCGGTTGACGGCGCGGAAGCGATCCACCACGCCCAGTAGAAAATCGTCCATCCCTGGGCAAAGCCTGTCTTATCAATGCTGTCTGTCCATAAAGCCATTGGGAAGAAGTTTCCAAGCATGTCGCCCAGCGAGCTGCTCATAGTGTTTAAAATAAAGGCGGTCGGTCCGACAATAAAGACAACCACACAGACCAGGATACACAGCGGAATATTCAGATTGCTGAGAATCTTGATCCCCTTGTCAATTCCGCTGACAGCGCTTGTAGTAAACAGGGCGGCCCACGCAATGGCAATGATGATATAGGTTAGATTGTTTTCCGGTATACCGAAAAGCGAGAACAGGCCCGACGCCAGCTGAAGAATCCCAAGCCCTGTAGCTGTGGTGACACCACCGACAACACCAAACACCAGAAAACCATCAAGAATACGAAAGCCTTTAGTTTTTACCTTATCGCCAAAGATAGGCTCAAGCACTCGGCTGAAAAACGGCGGCATTCCCTTTCTGAAAATAAAGTAACCCATGGTCACCCCAACAACCATATAGATGGCCCATGGAATCCACCCCCAGTGGAAGAACGCCTGTGCCAGCGCCCTTACAGCAGATTCTGCCGTATAAGGCTCCATGCCCATCGGCGGCGTCTGTAAAAAGCTCAGCGGCTCTGCCGCTCCCCAGAATACCAGGCCAACACCGTAACCACAGGCAATGATCATGGCAAACCATGAGAAAAAGGAATGCTGGGGCTTTTCATCATCTTTCCCAAGTTTTACATTCCGATAAGGGCCAAAGGCCAGCCAAAGGCAGAAGCCGAGAAACAGAAGCCCAAGCATCAGGTAAACCCAGCCGAATCCATCGGTCAGAAAATTGAAAATAACAGTAATTGAATTCCCCATTCCGGTTGGATCAATCAATGCCCAGGCCATCAGAGCTGCCAGAATAGAAAGCGCCGGAAGGGCTACCCACCAGTCAATCTGCTTCAACCAACTCACTTTTTTCTTTTCGTTCATTTTTTCTCTCCTCTTACAAAATTTTCATCTGCGCTACTGCTTCATGTCCCCCCTTCAGCAGTATGCTTCAGCAAAATGAATCGCAATTTTATATAATGCAAGATCAATGCCAAAGTAAAAATGGCTTAAAACCGCCATTTTCAAGACTTTCCATAAATACACCGCATATTTTTTATGCACTCCTTTTGTTCTTAATATCTTAAAGGTCCCTTAATCTGTAAAGAATCCACAACTGCAAAATATTTTTGCTGGCAATATTATTTTGCAGTTTATTCATATTTGGTATAAATATTGCGTTAGTTATAGCAGTGAGATTGGAGTGATTTTATGAAAAAAAACAAAAAATTTTATCTGGATCTTGATACCATTAAGATTTTTGAAAAGGTAGAGGATATTTCAATCAATATTCTTGACAGTGGCGGACGCTTTGTGGGCTTTTCTAAAGGCAGTGAGATTCTGGACGCAATGAAGCGGGAAGACGTTATCGGCAAGCACGTATTGGAGGTTTATAAATTTTACGATGGCGAAGTATCGCCTGCATTAAGAGTACTGAAAAATGGCGAACCTTTAAAAGATTTTAATATCCGCTACATGAACGCCAACGGAAAGCACATTGACGCTGTCAGCTGCGTCTATCCGATTTTTGACAAAACAGGAAAAGAAATTGTTGGCTCCATGTGTATTTACAGAGACAAATCAGATTTTATCTATCTGTCTAAAAAACTGGAGCAATTAGAGGAAAAGCTTCGTAAACAGGAAAAAAAGAGTAACGGGACCCGCTATCAGATCTCAGATATTTCTGGTGTATCGGAAAGCATCCGTGACTGCACACAGCAGGCTGAGCTGGCCGCCAGCCTCTCTGCCCCAGTGCTGATTTATGGCGAAACAGGAACCGGGAAAGAGGTCTTTGCCCAGAGCATTCACAATGCCAGCAGCAGAAGCAGCGCGCCCTTTGTGGCCATCAACTGCTCTGCCATCCCGGAAGCTTTGCTTGAAAGTACACTCTTTGGCACAGTAAAAGGCGCCTACACAGGCGCCAGCGACACCAAAGGTCTTTTTGAAGCGGCGGAGAACGGAACTGTTTTTCTGGATGAGATTAATTCCATGGATCTGATGCTCCAGTCCAAAATTCTGCGTATCCTGGAAACCGGTACCTACAGGCGGGTGGGCAGCACAAAGGAGCTCACCACCAACGCCCAGATTATCAGCGCCATGAATGAGCACCCGCAGGCCGCCATTGAAAGGGGACGCGTCCGTTCCGACCTGTACTACCGGTTGGCCACCCTGACCATTGCCCTGCCGCCGCTCAGAGAACGTCGGGAGGATATCATCCCGCTGGCCCTTTCCTTTTTAAATTCTGAGTCAGCCGCCATGGGTAAAAAACTCTATGACTTTTCAAAAGACAGCCGGACTTTTCTTTTTAACTATGACTGGCCAGGCAATGTCCGCGAGCTCAAGCACGTCATCGTCCGTGCTATTTTACTTTCACCTTACAACAGTAATGTCATCACCTCAGATCTGCTGCCAATGGATCTGAAAAAAAGCACTGCTGGCCGCACTCTTTTGGATAATGAAGCCTGGAGTCCAGCCGGCCCTTATTCCCTTAAAAGCCTGACAGAGGCGTTTGAGCGAAAGGTGATCCTCCAGGCGCTGAGCACTCACAATTATAACATTACCAAAAGCGCCGAGTCCCTGGGTATGGTAAGACAGAGCCTCCAGTACAAAATGCGGACTCTTGGCATAAAAAACAGCCGCTATCATTTTGAAGATTAAAAAGAACACAAAAATAAAACAGCCTTTCGGCTGTTTTATTTTTGCTTTGGAAGTTTTCGATGTATGTAATTTCCGGCGTGGTCATGTCACCGGTTATTACCTGAAGGATTATTCTGAAGCAGGCTTTTTACCAAACCACTTCTTTTTATTTTTTGCAGCTTCTGCATCTGCCGCGGCTTCAGCCTCGGCAGCTTTAATCTGGCGATCAAGATCGGCCGCATAGGTAACTTCATCCTGTTTATATTTGCCGGAAAGGAAGTACCTCAGGAAACCAATGACCATTAAGGCCTCAACAAACAACATTGGATAACCCGCGATTGTTTTTACAATTTTGATCCCATTGATGCCGCCAGTAACGACGAACAGAATAGATACGGCACCGATTAAAACACCCCAGAAAACCTTGATCGGAAGCGGCGCTTCTTTAATATCAGAGGTTTGATTCCTCAACGACATTTGAGAAATGGTCGATGTCATGGAATCGGCCAATGTAATAAAGGAGAGTGCCACCAGAACAAGCATAATCACTCGAATAATCATTGTGCCTGGCACAAATTCAAAGAGCTGCATCATGAAAGCTTCTGCACCGCTGGCATTGTAGAATTCCATTAAGTCATAGATGCCAGTTAACTGAATATTGATGGCGAATCCACCAAAAATACCAAACCAGATAACACCAAAGATAGATGGTAAGATAACATTGACAGTGATGAACTGGCGGATCGTACGGCCATAGGACATTTTTACCAGGAACAAACCTGTGATTGGCCCAAAGGACAGCCAGTCAACCATCCAGTATAAATCCCACCACTGCGGCCACATTGCTGAATCAGCAACAGCGGTTGTCACTGGTTCTGTATAAGATGTTAAAGCAATAATATTATTAATATAATATCCAAATGATTCTACAGTAAGATTGCATATATACTGTATCGGCCCACAGACGAACATAAAGATCATCAATGCGATAAAAATCCATGCATTTTTGTCAGACAGCCACTGGATTCCTTTGTCAAGTCCTGTAGCGCTTGAAATCGTATAAGAAACAATAATAACAACCGCAATCGCAGTCCAAACCATTGGTCCTGGTGTAATGCCAAATACGAAATCAAGGCCTGCTCCGATCTGTAAGAGACCATAGCCTAAAGAACCCGCAACACCGCCGACGATGGCGAATAATACCACACCATCTAAGATATCGTTAGCTCTATCACTCAGATTGTTCCCATTTTTCCAGTAAACGAGACCAGAACTGGAAGCATAGCTTTTTCCCATATTCCAGTAAGCGTAGCCACAGCAGATTGCTGCTACCGCATAGATGGAATATGGCTGGAATGCCCAGTGCTGAAAGCATTTTGCCATGGACCAGATAATGGCCGCATAGCTTCCCGGTTCAACACCCGCGGATGCAGGCGGTGTAAAGGAAATGGTCAGAGGTTCAACAGCCCCCCAGAATACGATTCCAGTACCGATACCGGCACACAGCGAGATCGCCCACCAGTTCCATGTGCTGTATTTTGGCTTGGCATTCGGTCCCCCAAACTTCGTGCTGCCAATTGGATGCACATATAAGAAAACAAGGAATCCCAAGAACAACAGGATACCAAGGGCTACTAGCCAACCACCGCTGTGCATGAGTTCCAAGAAAAAAGCGGTCATTGTGTCCGCAAAGTTCGGATCCGTAGCACCCAGGATCAAAACAGCGCCCATTAAAACAATAGGAATACCTACAGTTATCAGTCGGACTTTCTTAAACATAATACTTCTCCCTCTTTTTTAGATTTTCGAATACGATAAGCCTTGCCGCAGGCCAGCCTATTACCCATACTATATTGATGGTAACCTTTTAAACTTCCATTGACAATCGAGTGTTTTGCACCCTATACTATGGGAACAGGCTGGTTTTGGGAAAAGCCTATCATTTAGCGAATGACTATGCAATTATATATTGCAAGGTTCGTGCCAATTCGTAAATCCTATTTTTTATCCTATTTAAGCTAAATTAAAGGGTATTTCGTGAAAACGGCTTCTTTCTGTGGTGCAAATTTTTATGCACTCCTTTTTTGCAATGCTTTTCAAACCCTTTATTTAACCAAGTTTCAAACGATATTGTCATCATTTTTTGCATGTAATCTTTTTTTGCGTTTTTGTAACCGTTTCTTTCTTCAAAAACTTTGAATTTTTTTAGAAATTTTTAATTTTTTTTATTTCTTCCTTTTAATAAGCAAGTTCTTTTGCAAAGGCATGCTTAAAAATCTTTTCTAAATTCCCGATGCATATAGACGAATTTGGCACAAAGCTTGCATTAAATAACAGCAACAAGTAAACAGGCAAACATCAACATTTAAATTCAGGGAGGAATAAAAAATGCAAAGAGATTTAGCCATCAATTACATGACCACACGGAAAAATCATACCTGCTATGGTATGGGTATTGGTATTATGGTACTGGACGACGCTTATCCAGGATTCCCAGGGGATGTCCGCAATGCAAGCGCATGGGGTTTTCCAATTCAGTATGAAATTGCCAAGGGTGTTGACAACTACACACTCGTCTGGGAACAGGATAAGACGCCTTGCCGCGAACCCATTGTACAGGCTGCTAAAAACCTTGAAAGAATGGGCTGCCGCGCTGTCGCAGCTGAATGCGGATACTTCGCGTATTTCCAGCAGGACGTTGCTGCTGCAGTAGATATTCCGGTCTTTATGTCAAGCCTGCTCCAGGTACCTTTCATCCAGCAGCTGATCGGACCGAAAAACGCGGTTGGCATCATCTGTGCCCAGAAACGTTTCTTAACCGATACTCACCTCGAAAAGGTTGGCATTGACCTGAACAGCAATTTCCACATCGCAGGCGCTCAGGACGAATATGGCTGCCCGCAGTTTGATACTCTCTGGGATCATGAAAAACGTCCTGAAATTCCAGAAAGCTACTATGATGAATCTGAAAAGGACATGATCCGCATCGCCAAGGAATTCATCGCAAAACACCCTGACATCAAGGCCATTATGTTAGAATGTACTGGTATGCAGCCCTTCGCGAGAGCCATCCAGCGTGAAGTGGACCTGCCGGTATTCTCCTGGGGAACGCTGCTTGACTATGCATGGTCCTGCGTTGCCCACCGCGATTACTACGGACATATTTAATTAAAATATATGTCAGCAATTAATGGTTTGTGCGGGAGTTCTCTACGGGCTCCCCACAATCTGATTAATTGCTGTATTTAATGCCTTCTGTTAAACGGATTAAAACCATTAAGTTAAACGGATTAAAACCATTAATTGCTATGAAAAGAGGAAAACATATGAAATCTTATGAAAAATATATTTCAAAAGAGGATGTTCAGAAAATACACGAGACTTCTTTAAAAGTACTGGCTGAAGTTGGCGTGATCTTTGAGCATCCGGAAATTATTGAACTGTTTAAAAGTCACGGCGCCCGCGTGGACGGCAACACCGTTTATATGGATGAAAAGCTGGTGATGGACGCCCTGTCCACCGCACCTGCATCCTTTACGGTCGAAAATTCCAAAGGCAATCATACCTTTGGCGGTGGCGCCCGCGTGCTTATGCCGGCTGTGGGCAGCATCTACCGTCTGGAATCCGGCAAAATCCATAAGATGACCAACGACGAAACTGTTGATCTTTTTAAAATTTCCGATACCAGTGATGTCATTGACTGTAACTACTTCAATGTTTTCCTGGAAGATAAACAGCTGTCCATGGAAGAACGGATCTACAGCCCCGTTGCCATGGTTTTAAAATATTCCCATAAAACAGGGCTTCACCTTATGCCGAATACCTTCCCAATCCAGGGCGATATCCGCGAACCTTTCAAAAAAGGACTTGAACTGATCAACCAGTTTGAAGGCCGCGCAGATGTTTACAATAATATCGTACATGTCAATTCTTTGTCCCCCCTTTGTTTTGACCACGATCCACTTGTAAAATTCCTGGTTGGGGCTGAAATGAACCAGCCGCTGTGGTTCTCACCATGTGCCATGCCGGTTCTCACAGGACCACCGTCCGTTGCTGGTCTTCTGGCAATGTCCAACGCTGAAGTTGTTGCTGGTATGGTCATGGCACAGCTGGCCCGACCAGGCATTCCTGTCGTATATGGACAGACCTCTGCGTCTACCAATTTAAGGGAAATTCAGCTCTCCATCGGCGCGCCGGAAACCGCTCTGATTTCCTATGCGACTGCTGGCCTGGCTGATTTCTACAATGTACCTTTCCGTACTGGCGGCGGCCTGAGTGACGCCAAGGATTTCGACGCCCAGACTGGCTACGAATCCGACATGATGATCCGCTCTACCTTAGATGCTGGCCCTGACCTCGTACTGCATTCCTGCGGTATCCTGGGCAGCTTCAACATCACCAGCTTTGAAAAATTCTTAATGGACGAAGATGTCTACCGCATGAACAGACGTCTGCTGTCCGGCATTGAAGTCACTGAGGACACGCTCTGCTTCGATACCATCAAAAAGGTCGGTCCAAGAGGCAACTATCTCCAGGGCCGTACACCGAAGATGTTCCGCAAAGAGTTTTTCGCACCCAAATACTTCAATAAAGAAGACCCGAACCAGTGGCAGCAGAATGGCAACAAGCCGGTTGTCGACACCCTTACACAGGCTGTTAATGAACGTCTTGAATCTTACTGCCCACCGGAAATTACCAAAGAACAGGAAGATATGCTCAACCCGTATATCCCTGAAAAATACAGAGACCACATCTAAACTTTCGTTTTACAGGAGGAGAATAAAATGGAAACCACAAAAAGAAATATTGATTTTGGCGTTTTAAATAAAGAAAAAATTGAGACCATTCATGAAAAGAGCTTAGAGCTTCTCGCAGATTTTGGCATGCGCGTCGCTGGTGACCGCACACTGGAAGCCTTAAAAGCATACGGCTGCGAAGTAGATGGCAACATGGTTAAATTCCCAAAAGCAGTTGTTGAAAAAGCACTGAATACCATTCCGAAAGAATTAACCTTATACAACCGTGACGGAAGCCCGAGCATGGTCATCAACAGCAAAAACAACGTTTATTTCGGCACGCACTCCGATCAGCTTGAATATCTGGACTACAAGACAAACAAGGCCCGCACTTTCATGAAGGCTGATACCAAAACCATGTGTACCCTTGCCAGCGCACTGGAAAACATCAGCTTTGTCTTATCCGTTGGTATGAGCGGCGACGTTGATCCCGCTGTTCAGTCTCAGGTAACCTTCATCGAGACTGTTAAAAACTTTGACAAAACCATCAACTTCTCAACCAATGATATCGAGTCCTTACAGGAAATCATTGACATCGCGGCTGTTGTAGCCGGCGGCCACAAGGAACTGGCTGAAAAACCATTCATTTTTAACTATTGCGAGCCCATCCCACCGATGACCCATCCCGTCGAAAGTACTGAAAAACTCTTTATCAGCGCGTCCAATAAGATTCCGGTTGTTTACATGCCTTACTGCATGATGGGCGGTACAGCCCCAATCACCATCGCCGGCGCCCTGACACAGAACAATGCTGAAATCCTCGCTGGTGTTGTCATCACGCAGGCTGTTAACGAGGGCGCTCCGCTGATTTACGGCTCTATGCCAACTGTCTTTGACATGAAAACAACGGTTGGCTCCTACGGCGCACCGGAATTTCACCTGTCTGTGGCTGCCGCCTCCGAACTGGCAGACTACTACCAGCTGCCATTCTTCGGTACAGCCGGCTGTTCTGACGCCAAAACCGTTGATCCGCAGTCTGTATCTGAAATCCAGATGGAACTCTTCTCTACCATCCTGAGTAAAGCCAATATTGTTCACGATATCGGTGTTCTGGATCACTGCAACAGCGTCGCCCCTGCCATGGTTGTTCTGGCCAATGAAATGATCAATCAGCTCAGCGCTTACTCTAAGGGGGTTGAAGTCAACGACGAAACACTGGCCATGGACGTTATCAAACAGGTCGGCCACGGCGGACATTACCTCAACGAAATGCACACCCTCTCGAACTTCAGAAGCGTATGGTATCCGGAATTCTATGACCGCAAGATGGTTAACCCGGATGAATCTGAAATCATGAGCCAGGTTACTGAAAAGATCGACAACATTCTGGCAACACACGAAGTACCCGCTCTGGAACCAGATGTCTTAAAACAAATCGAAGAAATCGAAAAGAAATACATCTAATCCCCTTATTAATAACATGTTTGAATTTTGGGCAGTCTCATTTTGGGCTGCCCTCTACCCATTTTTTGTAATATGTGCTATTCTTAATATAGAACAGTTAATCGTTGGAGGTACGAGCGTTTGAAAATCAAGAAAGACACGATTGAAGAAGCATTGGAACGAGAGAGTCTTCCCGTAAAGGCCATCGAACGCATTGAGGATGTCTGTATACACGTCGTTGACAATACAGGCAAAATCGTCTGCTATTCCAAGGGCTGCGAAAAGATCGAAAACATGAAGCATGAGGATGTTATCGGTAAAGATTCCCACACGCTCTATAATTATGTTGAAAACGAATCCATGCAGGATTATGTCTTAAAAACCGGAAAAAAAGTTCAGGATGTCCATGTCAAGTATGAATCCCCCTCTGGCAAGCTGGCCGATGTCATCAGCAGCACCTATCCAATCTTTTCAGCCGACGGCCAGAAAAACGTGGAGGCTGCCATCTGCATTTACCGGGATATCTCAGACTATATGCACATGGCAAAAACCATTGACAAGCTGCAAAACGACCTGAAAAACCAGCAGCTTAAGGACAATGGTACGCAGTTTACCTTTAAGGACGTGGTCGGCTCCAGTGTAGCGACACTGGAATGTGTGCGTCAGGGCAAAATTGCTGCCCAGACCAATGCCCCCATCCTTCTCGCTGGCCCCACCGGTACCGGGAAGGAAGTCTTTGCCCAGAGTATCCACAATGACAGCAGCCGCGCCCACAATCCATTTGTGGCCATCAACTGCTCTGCCATTCCTGAAAACCTTCTGGAAAGTACCCTTTTCGGCACTGTCAAGGGCTCCTTTACCGGCGCGGTGGACGCTAAGGGTCTTCTGGAAACCGCCCGGGGCGGCACGCTGTTTCTGGATGAAATCAACTCCATGAACATGACCCTTCAGTCTAAGCTGCTTCGCGTGCTTGAAACCAAACGCTACAGAAAGGTTGGCGGCAACAAAGAGCTGGACATGGATGTCCGGGTTCTCAGCGCCTTAAACCAGGACCCGTTGGAGGCCGTGGATGAGGGGCGCCTCCGCTCTGACCTCTACTACCGGCTTGCTGTCTTTTCCATTACGCTTCCCAGCCTCAGTGAACGTCGCTCAGACATTATGGAGCTGGTGCAGTCCTTCCTCTCCTCCGAAGCAGTGGCCATGGGCAAAAGCCTTTACCAGGTCTCTGACGAGGCCGCAGATATACTTCTCGGCCATGACTGGCCCGGAAACATCCGCGAGCTCAAGCACACAGTCACTCATGCCATCTACATGGCCCAGTATCAGGACACAGTGCTGACAACAGATTTGCTGCCGTCTTACATTAAAAAAAATCATACAGAAAAGAAACTCCATGACAAGTTTCTGGCTGACCGAGAAAATGACTCTGACCTGAAGTCAACCCTCAACCGCATCGAAAAGCAGATTCTAAATGAAGTGCTGATAAACAACGACTTTAATATCAGCAAGAGCGCCAAGGAACTGGGCATTTCAAGGCAGAACCTTCAGTATAAGCTAAAAGTCTATCAGATCAAACAAAACGGCTGAAAATAGCCTTTAACCTAAAATAAGAGGTATACGCTGCTTTAACGCATACCTCTTATTATTATTTTGCAAAATCAATCACAGCCCGGTTTACGGCCTCAAAACCTGCATTAGTAGGCAGGTGGGCACTTTCCGGTATCTGGATAAATGTTACATTATCCTTTTGAGCTGCCAGCTGGCTGAAAAAATCGGCCGATCCATAGATATCGCCTTCAGACTGCAGGATCAGAATCTTTACCTTCAGGTTTTCCAGGGCTTCCTTTTCATCGACCTCATAGATCTGCTGCCGAAGCGTTGTGAAGCGGGAGCCCCCGAAGATGGACGCATAATAAGCGTGGTAGATGTCTGCCAGGCTGTAATCCGGGCTGTAAAATACGCGTGCAAAGTAGCCCATGAGCCGTGTATTGGAAAACAGATCCCTCCAGTAAAATATTCTGCTGGTCTTGAGTGTCACCATCTCCTCAAGCTTTGAAAAACCCTCAAGGTCATTCCGTTCATAGCTCTCCTCAAGTACCTTTTTGTCCCATTCGGACATATCTTCTGTCTTTAACGCCTGATAAGCCATCTCCTGCGCATCTCTCAGACTGGTAATGGGCCCCAGATTGATGATTCCCGCCAGGTCGTCTCCCATGGTCTCGGCGGCAGATGTGGCCAGAATAGTTCCGTTGGAGTAGCCGAATAGAAAAATCTTCCGGCCGGGGAACCGGGCTTTCATGTCTCTGACCAGATCACAGGTCATGGCAACCTGGCGCTCAAGGGTCACCGACTCTGTATTGTCCGCAAAATTTTTACCGCAGCCCCAGCAGTCCCAGTACACAACCAGAAAATGCTCGGTAAGCTCAGGCGTGTCGCCCCGGTAACCGTTCCCGTATATAATCGGAGACTGAGGGCCACCGTGCAGCATGATGAGTACAGGCAGATCCTCGCTTTTTCCTTCGATGAGCACACTCTGCTCCTCACCGTCCAGTTTCAGCGTCTCAAGCTGGCTGACCGCATTGTTCTTAACCGCCCGCTCATAAACCACCCGCATGGCCACCGCACGGCTTATTAAAAGCACTGCGATCAGCAGGACAAGCGCCAGCGCCATGCGCCTGGCGATCTTTAAAATTTCATGCTTTTTTTTCATCTTCTGCAAAACACCCTTCTCACAGGTCATATTCCTTTAAAAAGCCGCGTATCTGACGGATATAGCTGTCTGTTTCCTTAAACAGAGACCGGTGGTGCGCGCCCTTAAAAAGTACTAAGCTGGCGCCGGGAATCCATTCTGCCATCTGCCGGGTATGACCTGTGCGGATAAGATCCCTGGTTCCCGCCAGCAAAAGCACCGGGCTGTCGATCCGCCTCAGCTCCTCCCCAGACAGCCGGGGCGACCAGCACATGAGCCCGTACCGCTGCGGACGGTTTCCCACTGGGAGGCCCAGCTTTTCAAGGAAGCTCCAGAATCGGTACTGAAGCTTGATGAACAGATAAGGCAAAGCGCGCATTCCCTTTGGATCGGTATTTCCGCTGACTGCAATGACCGCCTGTACCCGTTCCGGCGCCTGGACGGCCAGCTCCAGAGCAATGTTAGCGCCGTCGCTGAAGCCGAGGATAATGGCCTCAGCGACGCCCAAATGATCCATCACAGCCAGTACATCCTCCGCCATCAAACCTGTAGTCAGTTTTAAAGAGCCGGTGTCGGATCGGCCGTGGCCACGGCTGTCGACCAGAACAATCTGGTACCGGGGCAGAAAATAGTCAATAAGCCCGCTGAAATCCTCTTTATCGCCGCCGTTACCATGGAGCATGACAAGCGGTGCGCCATCCCCCACGGTCTCATAATGGATGCTGGCTCCCCGATTCCATACCTGGCCTCTGTTATCCTTCATTGGGCTTATCTTTTTTCATTTTTCCCTGAACAAAAGACCTCGCATAATCGATAACTCCCTGGGGATTCTGGATTTTTATGATGGCATAAGCCATTTTAGGGGTCATAATTCTAGGCATGAAAGCAAAATAACCCGGCACCCAGAAAGGATTATATTTGACCTTTGCGCGGTAAAGCTCCTTAAACCCATAAACCTCGTTGAGGTTTTCATAGACAAATTCCAACAGCCTGGTCGTAGTGCTCTCTGGCTTTCCCTCCTCGGACAAGTTGGCCAGGGGCGCCATGCCCATGGTCGCCCAATGGATCCCCTCCTCCTTAAACTTCTGAAAAGCCTCAATCATAATGATCTCATTGACACCCCGGGGGGCGTCCTCAGTCCTTCTCGTAACATCTGCGTAGTAGCCGTCCATGCCCGCAAAGGGGACAAAAACAATGAAGCCAACCAGCTTGTCCTCCGCGTTTTTGGCGTAAAAGTAGCGCTTGTCCATAGGGTTATCCAGACCCACACCGCCCAGGGTAAAGGACAGCTCACCGCTGTTTTTTCCCTTAAGCCAGTCATCCGAAACAGCGTTGATAGCCCCTTCAATGGCGTCATCCCTTTTTTCAAGGGGCCTGTACTCATGTACGGTCACACCCGCCTTGGTGGCTTTGTTCACATTGGCGCGTACCTTGGCGATCTTCCCACCCTGCATGGTAAATTCAGTCAGGTCAAACCGGGCCTCCTCACCGCATTTGATGGTGCCCAGGCCCAGTCTTTTATACTCCTCGATATAGTAATCCGTAATGCCCATAAAAACGAGGCTGAAGGCGCTGTTTTTACAGAAGTCTCTGAACTCCTCAAGTAGCACCGGGAAGTCGGTATCGGCACAGATGGGGTCGCCTCCCACCACTACCACATCGTCCACAACGCCGTAGGCCACGACGCCGTCCACATTTTTTCCAAAATACAGAGTCTTGTCATCCTCCAGCGTCAGATAGGAAAGCGGGTTCTGTCCATATTTCTGGACCAGCCAGCGGGCGTGCTCAAGTTCACTGCTGGTGGTTCTTCTTTTTTCCAGAAAGGGCTTGACCGCAAAGCCGAGCGCGGCAATGATACAGATCCAGCTGAACCAGAAAACAAAGGTATTAAATTCCGGATGCGTGGCCACACCAGCATCCTTTACGTTGCCAGCCACAAAAATTACCTGGAAAGTCTGGAGCAGGCACTGTCCAAAGCTCAGGCCGCCTGACGGGTCAAAGATATTGGTATCGTCAAAATAGATGGAGGACGCGCTTAAAAAGATAGCGTACAGCCCCATAAGAACAAAAATAATGCCGACCCCCAATGCCCTCTTGTCCGACGCCCGGTTAAAATCCCTGGTAAAAATCAGCAGCACCAGAAGCACCAGTGCTTCAAGGATAATGATGACCAGCCCCACCGTATGATGTGCCCGAAAAAGATGGCCCGCCATGTTAATACCCAGCAGAACAATGGTCATGATCCATGCTGCTCTCTTCCTTTTGTACAGGTTGTAGGTGGTTACCAAAAGCAACACAGCCAGGACTCTCTGAACCAGTTTACGGCTGTTGATCACATTGCTGACAACCTGCTCAAGGGCAGGGTTTGGGATAAAGCTGAATACCAGCAGCACCAGTGACAGGGCAAAGGTAATGCCAACGGCGATATTGATGATCCGGTTACGGTTATTAAATGTCATGCTCATACCTGCATTTCTCCTTCCTGTATCGTCCCTCTCGCATTTAAAACCACACTGATCGTATAAAGCACCGGAAGAGCCGCCACCGCAAAGTCAGAGGCATCCAGGGTATCCACCACAAATAAAAAGGCATAATACATGACTAACACCACAAGGATTCCAAAGCCAATCCTCTCACAGCGCCTGAGCTTCTCTTTTCCAAGGGCAGCACTGCGAAACCCCATAATACCAGCAACAATGCTGGCGACAGCCAGAACAAGGCTGAAAACCCCCATGGTTGCCAGCAGCTCTGAAATCTGGCGCGCGCCAAGCTCCACATCATTCACGGCCATCCGCATGATGGTAAATCCGCCGAGCTCAAGAAAAGCGGCCAGAACCATCACGGCACCAAACAGGATCACCAGCACTGAGCTGACTTTCTGAAAGGTGATTTTTCTCTTTTTTGTCATTTTCCAACTCCCGTTAAATAAAATTTCTGTTGCGCTTATATTATACCGTGCAAAACTCCACAAAAGATCCACACCCGCCATTGACAACAGATTAATACGCATTTTAAAATTAAGTCTATCTTATATTTATACCCATTTTTCTATAAAAAAGAGGTATACGCTGAAACGACGCACACCTCTTTCTATTGTGATTTTTATCCTATTATATTCTATTTTTTCTATATTTTGTAATTACTGACTACCAGCCTTCTCCATAAGGGATTCGGCCTTTTCAAAATCGACCTTCAGGCCCGCATGCCCCTGAAGATAGAGATCCCCTAACAGCTCCAGAGCATCCGGAACACCAAAATGCGCCGCTGCCTTCACCCAGTCCACCACCGTTTTCACATTATTGGTGGCAAAGCGGTCCTCGGGCGCTTGGCAGATTTCGTACTGGCAGTAGACACTGCCCAGCTCGATGCCCTTATTTAACCATTTTTTGGCGCGGAACATTCCTGTTTTACCACTGACATAACGGCCATAATAGCGGTAAAGCGCATAGGCGGCCTCGGTAAACCCGGCGTTCATGGCTTCATGGTAAAGCTCGCAGGACTCGGCGTTGAGGTTGACGCCGGTTTCTGAGCAGGTCATATACTCATGGGCCATACCCGCATAGAAGAACGCCGCGCCATTTCCGGATTCCGTCGCCTTTTTGAACCAGTACAGGCCCTCTTCTGCGCCGACCTTGGTCCCCCATCCCAGAAAATACATTTTCCCAAGCAGCACCTGAGCAGAGATATCGCCGCTTCCAGCCAGATCCGATACATTTTTAAACACCTTTGCGCCATGGCTGAAAAGCAGCTTTTCAAAGCCCTCACGGTCTTTGGGATCCGGCAGGGTATTATAGTGAATGGCTTCTGCATTTAGTTCATTCTGAAAGCTTGCTCTGAGCACATCGACATAGCGGTCCTTAAAGATAACGCAGAGTGTCTTGTAGTCATTTTCCAACGTTTCCAGAATTTTTTTATTGTCCCACTGGCATCCGATCATCTCATCCAGGTTATGACCGATGACCTGACCGTCAAGATAGTAGGCAGAATTGACTAACTGCCAGAAATAGCTGTAGCTTTTGCTTTCCGGATCATAGACCACACGGGCGTAATCCAGTAATCTCTTGTATAATCCTATGACTGCTTCACTATAGATTTCGACCCATTCATCCATCGTATAAGTGATCAGTGCATCCTTTTTTTCTTCAGCCGCCATTTGCAAACTCCTTAAATTTTCCATACTATACGCATTATTTTATATTATATCAATTTTTCTGAAAAACGGATACTGTTTTCAGGAAACTTAATAAAAATTAATGAATTCATTTAAAGTAAAAAAGAGCCTTTTAGAAGCTCTTTATTCTTCTTCGGAACGGTCCTTGAAAATTTCCGAATAAGAAATAAAATAATCCTTATAAACGGTCACCTTAATTCGCTGAGGACTGTCATAGATGGCCGGAATCCAAGGGTTTTTCACAAAATTATAGGAAAGGATCACCTGTTTAACCGGGTCAATCACCCAGTATTCCTTTACGCCGGCAGCCATATAAATGTTCATTTTTTCAAGATAAGCGACTTCCATGTTTTCCTCGGACGCAATTTCCACCACCCACGCTGGAAAGCTCTCATCCTTAATTTGCATGGCAATCTCTGGTCTTAAAATGGTGTTCGGCAACACTTCCGCGTCGATAACGAGCGGGTCGTGGGGCATGGCCAGCTTATCCAACGGCCTGTGGGTCAGCACATATCTGCTGGAAGCGGCGTGCAGATAGCGTACGATATCCTTATGCGCTTCATCAAGCTCTGGTTTTTCATAGGCCACGCCGTTAATAATCTCAGAGTTTTCACCCTTCAGGGCATCCTCATTACCTTTTTCCAATCTTAATAGTCTTGTCATTTTGATTCGCTCCTTAGTATTGATACCTTGCTGAATTATTATCATTTCGGTTTATTCATTATAGCACTTTCTACCAAACTATTATACCAAATTATGGCGGGTTTTAACATTAAACGCTGCCAATATCGGATTGTATTTAACAATCAGGGGGCAGGCAAATGTTATCGCGAAGAAACAAAGCGTTAAGGAGAGGCCTGTTAAGTTAAAAGTTGATAGTGGAGTTATGGTACAAACTGCCACTGGCAGATTTGATTTCTAAATCACTTTTACGTTAACAAAAGCGTTCATAAACTATCAACTGTCAACTATTTTTCAGTCTTCTTCCTTAATCCGGCTGATTTCGGATTCCAGTTCTTTTTTGAGGAGGATCAACTGGATCAGGTCTTCTTGCTCAGAAAGATCCTCAAAATCGCGCTCGTAGGCTACTGCCTTGTCGGCCTGGTCAAGCTTGTATAAATTGTCGATATTGTCGAGAATGCTGTTAACCGTGCTGGACTTCATCTTGAACAGCTTCTGGGCCTGCTGGATCTCGTCGCGGATGGCGGACATTTCCTGGTCCAGACCGATGACAGAATCAGCGGTATTGTGAAGCCGGGCCTTAAGGGCTTCTGGCAGCTTTTCCTTGTATTTATAGCTGAGGGAGTGCTCGATGATAGACCAGAAATTCATGGCCAGTGTGCGGATCTGGATTTCCGCATATATTTCTCTGTAGCCAAGAGCACAGAAAACCGGGTAGCGGATGATCAGATGATAGCTCTGGTAACCGCTCTCCTTGGGCGTTCCACAGCCCGATTGCAGGCTGGACTGGTCCTCCCCCTCCATATAGTTTTTAACATCCACAATGCGCAGATCCTTTCCATCGCGCTCATGGATAATATCGACCACCTCGTAGATATCCTCCACAAACTGGCAGATGATGCGGATACCGGCAATGTCTTTAATGTTTGTCTCGAGATCTTCGACGTCAAAGCCGTATTTATTGATTTTTTCAAGAATGCTTGAAACGGTTTTCACCCTGCCTCGAACCGACTCGATGGGTGAATTCTCTCCCAGTGTCATCGATTGGTTTTTCAGGCTGTTAAATTTCAGGACCAGCTCATCCACTGCCTGTCTGTATGGAATGAGAAACTCCTGCCAGTATTGTGTACTCAATACAATCACCTCTGGTTTCACAACTTCATAACAGACTGCCGGAAAACGAATTTCCTGACAGTCTGTTATCTAATCTATTTTACAATAACGGGCCCCATTTTGCACGTATTATTTCCTGTTTTTCATGAAAATTTTTTCCCTGCCACAGGCCCTCATAGCGCATGCGTTCCTCCAGGCTCTCTTTGATCTTCCACCAGCTGGTGTTCCAGTTGGTGATGACGCTGTCCGCCTCCGGTGCCCGGCCAATTATGCGCTGAACGACTATATCCGGCCGCAGATGCGTAAGGAATAAAAGACACCGCTCAATGTATTCTTCCTTGGGAAAAAGGCTGATTTCACCCTTTAAATACATCTCTGCGAGGACAGTGCCCTTCTCCACATACAGCGCGTGGCATTTGACAAAATCTGACCCAGCGGCTGAGACCACACCAGCGGTTTCCACAACATCGTCCCTGTCGTCCCAGGGCAGGTCCAAAATCACATGGGTACAGAGCTGAAGCCCATGGTTTTTGACAGCTACAGCCGCCTCGATATAGTCGGACAGGCTGTGACCCCGGTTCAATATTTTAAGGGTTTTATAGTTGGCGGTCTGCAGGCCAAGCTCAATGGATACATCCAGCTGCTTTTCCTGCTGGATGCGGCTTAAGAAATCCAGCTGCTCGCTGCTCAGACAGTCGGGTCTTGTGGAGATGGCCACACCAGCAATACCCTCTCCATCACCCACTGCCTCACGCACCCAGCGCTCAAGCTGGAATGCGCTGCAATAGGTATTGGTAAAGCTTTGAAAGTAGGGAATAAATAATTTGGCCTTATAGCGCTTTGCGATGTAGGCCCGGTTTTTTTCCACCTGCTCGGCCACGCTCAGGGTATCCGACAGGGTTTCATTGCCGCCGCCCTTGGCGCCGCAGTAAATACAGCCACCCTTTCCTGCTGTGCCATCGCGGTTTGGGCAGGAAACCGGCACGTTGACAGGAAGCTTATAAACCTTGCTGCCATAACGTTCTCTGAGCCATTGTGAATAAACCCTGTAAAGCAATTGCTCTTCCATGATAGTTCCTCCAATTTTTGACAAAATAAAAAAGACGCCCGCAGTTTTACCAGCAAATCCTGGGAGCGCCTTCTCATTTCTTACAGATAATTTTTCACGCAATCTGGAACTGTGCTCTCTTCGCAGCTCAGGCTAAGCACAAATTTGATATCCTGTTTTTTCTGGATTTTGTCCAGTTTTTCAAGGATTCCGGAAATATCTTCCGGACCATCTGCATCAAGAATTCTCAGTAAATTATCGATATAAACAACATCGACGTCATAATTTCCGGCGATTACTCCACTGATAAAACCGTAAAGCTCATCTTCCCCTTTAATTTCAAAATCTTCGGAATTAATAAAACGAATTTTGGTATCAACAGTCACTCTGTATTTGTCTCTGTCGTTGATGAACAGGATATCGCCTTTTGCAGAACCAACCTCAGCATTGGCCATATCGATCATTTTTTTAGTCTTTCCGCTTCCCTTTGCTCCATATACAAATTCAATCATTTAAGACACCTACTTTCTATGTTGTTATTAACATTATACAGGTGAAAACGATAAAATACAATCCCTTTTCTCCATATTTTAATTATATTATTTTCACAAATAAGAGAAAATATTTTACCACATCTCCACTTTAATTTTCTCACATTAATCTTAATCTGAGCTTGCAAATGTTTATGATACCGAAAACTTTTTCTTCTGTCAACCTTTTGGCGCAAATTCTTTTTATGGCTAGCTCTTTTATCCATAAAAAAGAAAACCAGAAAACGAACGATCTTCCTTTTCTTTCAAAAATGGTAAGGTGCTACTTTTTTATTAAAAAACAGCGTTTCATCTCTAAAATCCCACCTTATAAAAGAAATTTATCATTAATTATGTTTTAAAGGTGCATAAAGTATGCTATAATCCATCTATAAGTATGAAAAGTGAGGTCAGAAATTTGGAATCCATTAAAGAGTACAGTGAGCTAGTGAGTCTTTTCGATAAACAACTGCAATTTGCCCAGAATATCCAAAAGAAAATCATTCCGCAACCCAGTGAATTTGTATCGGATACGTATCACCTTTACGCGATGCTCAAGCCTTTCCGCAAAGTCGGCGGCGATTTTTACGATTTCCACAATCTGGATGAAGACAAGATCAGCCTGATTCTGGCCGACGCTACCGGACATGGCATCGACGCGGCCATGATCACCAGCATGGTCAAGCTGATTTATTCCTATGCCATGGAAAACGAGCTGGTGCGTGAGCACCCCAGTATGCTCATGCAGCGCATGGAGCGCGACATCGAAAAACAGCTGACATCCACCTATTTCAGTGCCTTTGCGCTGGTTCTGGATCCTGGTGCCAATACACTCCGCTACGCAAACGCCGGCCATCCCTCGGCAATTCTGGTAGGCGATGACATCACACTGCTCAAACCAAGCCTGCCCCTTGTCGGGTTGCACCAGCTCATGTCCAGCATTAACTATCAGGACATCACGGTTCCGTTTAAAAACGGTGACAAGTTTATCATCTTTACTGACGGGCTCATCGATGCGCAGAATACCAGCAATGAGCTTTTTTCCATGGAGCGCCTGACCGAGATTGTAAAAAAGCATATGACCCATCCCATCAACACCATCTGCCAGGAAATCCTGAAAGAGTACAACCTGTTTACCGAGGGCACCGACGATATGGACGACGTTTGCCTGCTGGGTATTGAGTATGACGACTGAGTATTTCTGACGAAATTCTGAACAAATATTAACAATTTATGACGATTCGCTGTTTCTAATGGAACTCTAATAAAAGCCAGCTAGAATAGACTTAACCGAAACGTAAGACTATGAAGAAGGAGGCGGAATCAGATGAATCGCAGCAAAAAAGTTTTAATCCTGACCTGTTCCCACGGATCAGGCCACAAAATGGTGTCCGCAGCCCTTAAGGACGCCTTTGAACAGAAGGGCTGCACCGCTGTTGTTCGTGATCTGTTCAATGAGACCAACCGGCTCGTCAATACCATTATCGAAAAATCCTATCTCCTTTCCTATAATATCGGCAGCACCTTTTACAAAAAAATGTACTACGATATGGAAAGGGATGCTCACAGCAAATTCATATACAGACTCTGGACACTGACCGAAAAAACTCTGCTGGACATGGTGGAAGATATCCACCCCGACTGCATTGTCAACACTTATCCCTATACGGTTTCTTCCATACTGAAGCAGGCTCATTATCCGGACATCCCGGTTTACACAGTGGTCACAGACTTCTGCATACCAGCTGCCTGGCAGCATGAGGACACCGACAAATTTTACGTTGCCTGTCAGAATGTGGAGGATCATCTGATGGACTACGGTATTCCCGCAGAACGCATTTTAAAGACCGGTATTCCGATCCGGGAAGCCTTTTACGGCCACTACGACCGTCACCGGCTCCAGGAAAAATACCACCTGGACCCGGACAAGCGCACCCTGATCATCTGCGCCGGCACCTACGGCGTGGTCAAAAACCTCAAAGCAATCTGCGAGAAGGCCGACAGCCTGCATAACCTCCAGACCATTGTGGTCTGCGGAAAAAACAAATCCCTTTATAAGGAGCTGTCTGCAGCCTCTTTCAAAAACACACAGATTTTCGGCTTTGTCTCAGACATTCACGAGCTTTACTGCTGCGGTGATTTTATGATGACCAAGCCTGGCGGTATTACCCTGAGTGAAGCGGTAACGACCCGTATGCCGCTGATCCTGCACAACCCGGTACCAGGCCAGGAGGGCGAAAACGCCGAATGGTTTAAGAAATGCGGCGCGGCCATCATTACCCACACCACCACAGAGCTCCTCGTCGCCATTGAGGCCTTAAAGGACAATGAAGTCAAGCAGTACGCCATGAAGAGTGCCCTGCGTAAGATGTATTATGGCCACTCAGCCGAACGCATTGTCGATGATATTCTGGAACATCTGCCATTTTCCGAGCCGGCATTGCCCTTTGAAGAAAACATGCTTTTCCTTTTAAAAGAAAATTAAAAACGGAAGGTCTGGATCCTCATTCCAGCCTTCCGTTTTTTTATGAAAACTTTTTAAGCTCTTCAAAAAGCTTGTTGATATCAATAGGCTTGACCAGGTAGCCATTCATGCCAGCCTTTATAGCCAGACGGCGGTCCTCCTCAAAGGCGTTGGCCGTCATGGCAATGATGGGCACTGTTTTGGCGTCATTGCGGTCCAGCTCCCGGATCGCCCTTGTAGCGCTAAGTCCATCCATTACCGGCATCCGGATATCCATCAGCACCGCGTGGTAAAAATCCAGAGGCCGGTCTGCAAATTTGTCAACCGCCTCCTGGCCGTTTTCTGCGGTGTCCACGCACACGCCCTGCATTTCCATCAGCGTTTTAGCGATTTCAAGATTCAACTCATTATCCTCCACCAGCAGCACTTGGAGTCCGTCCAGGCTGAAGACCGACTGCCGCTGCTCTCTGCGCTCATGGGGCTCAATGTTGAGGTGCAGGAGGGTGTCATAGATCACTGACTGGAACAGCGGCTTGGAGATAAAGTTATTGGCGCCTGCCTGTCGTGCTTCCTCCTCAATATCGCTCCAGTCATAGGCGGAAATGATGATAATGGTTGTGTCCGGCCCAACAATCTTCCGAATCTGGCGGGTGGTCTCGACGCCGTCCATATCCGGCATCAGCCAGTCGATCATAGCCACGTCGTAGGTACAGCCCGCCTCCATCATCTTTTGTACCTCATCGAGGGCCCGGGCGCCGGAATCGACCCAGACCGGCGAGATACCAATATTCGACATAATGGCAGCCGTCTGCTCGCCGATCATGGCGTCATCGTCTACTACCAGCACTCGGATATCCTTCAGGGCATCTTCAGTCATACGGCGCCGTTTTTCTTCCTCGGTGTCGTAGACTGGCTCCAGAGGCACACTCAGCTCAAAGGTGGTGCCGCAGTTCTTTTCGCTGGTCACCGCAATGGTGCCGCCCATGAGCTGGATAATGTTATAGACAATGGACAGCCCCAGCCCGGTGCCGATCTTGTTTCGGGCTGTTCCGGGGTTCTCCTGCTCAAAGGGCTGGTAAATCTTCTTCATAAATTCCTCAGACATTCCAATGCCTGTATCGCTCACGCTGAGCCCAAGGTACGCCAGCCCATTTTCACGCTTCAGCTCCCGAATATCCACAGTAATCCTGCCGCCGGGTGTTGTGAACTTCACAGCGTTGGAGAGCAGGTTCATCATGATCTGGTTCAGACGCAGCTCATCACCGATGTAAAAACGCTCCATGGGCTCATGATGGTGGACCACAAAGTCAATCCCACGCTCCCTGGTCTGGGGATAGATGATGGTATTGATCTCATTGATAAACTCGGAGAAATCAAACTTCCGCTTGGCTAAGACAATCTTTCCGCTCTCGATCTTTGACATGTCCAGTATGTCGTTGATCAGAGTCAGGAGATAGCGCGATGAAGAATCGATCTTTTCAAAGCAGTCCCGAACACGGTTGGGCGCGCCAGCCTTAAGCTGGCCGATAGTGCTCATGCCAATGATGGCGTTCATGGGAGTGCGGATATCGTGGCTCATGCGGGATAAGAACTCTGACTTGGCCTTGTTGGCCGCCTCGGCGGAAGTCAGCGCGTCCCTCAGCAGCCTTTCCTGCCTGGCCTTTTCAGCCCGCTGCTCATCCAGCACCTTCATGAGGCCAATGACCAGCATGTCGTCACTGTAGGGATTATCAACCCGGATCACATAGAGTGAAATCCAGTGGTATTCGCCATCGTCCCCCAGCATCTGCATTTCCATATAGAGCTCACGCTCACCCTCCTCATACCGCCGCATCAGCGCTTCTCTGGAAAAGCGGTGGCCGAAGTCCTCCTGGTAAGAGGGGTACACCCTCCCCATAGTAATATCCACCATATCGTCATAACGGCCCTTTTCGTCATATCTGACAATGTTCTTTTCCTGAATAAAACATTCATAGTTGTTCTGAGACAGATTGATGCTCATGATAAGCGGATAAGCCGTACAGATAGCTGCCCGCAGCGACCGGTTCTCAATGAGCTGCTCCTGCTCCCGTTCCATCTGGAGCATGCGTGTTTCGGTAATATCGTTGAAAACCGCTTGGATAACCTCCTCGCCGTTGCTGTTTTCAAGGCGTTCCATGGACACGCTCACAAAGCACTGCTCGCCATTTTTGCGTCGCCCCTCCCGTTCATAAAAAACACCGCCGCCGTTTTGAGAAATCTCATCAATGATTTGCCTGAATTTATTCCGCTCATCTTCGATCATAGAGATAAAGGGATCGCTTACGGTCTGCCAGTATTCTGCCTCGCTGTAGCCGTAGATTTCCCAGGCCCGGCGGTTAGCATTGATGATTTTATGCTCGGGACTGGTGGTAAACTGGATGATACCGCAAGGCACAGTGTTGTAAAGCTGAGTCAGAAAATCAGCCTGGCGCTTATTCTCAATACTGGCCTGCTGGATCAGCATATCCTGTTTTTTTCGATGTGTGATGTCTGTCACCAGACAGTAAATTACCTTCTCACCGTCGCGGTCAATGACTCCCTTTCCAATATCCAGAACCCATATGACGCTGCCGTCTGACCGCCTGATTGGGTACTCAACCGAATAGGTCTCATTCTTATCCACACAGCTCTTAATATCATCATAGACCCGCGTATATGCATCTGCATCCACTGGTGCCATTGTCTCTCCGCCGATGGCTTCAACCATCTGCGCCTCGCTTTCGTAGCCATAGAGCTGGCATAGCCCGTCACTGACCCATTTGATACTGTAACCTTCGTCCAGATGGCAAATGGCCATTCCGCCCGGCAGCTGGGACATCATGAGCTCAATCTGCTGGTTCTTTTCCTGCAGCAGCTCCTGCAAATTGTCGTAGGCCTCCTTGGCGGCCCTGACCGGGAACAGCTCATCGTCCTCTATGGCCGAAAACGGGATTGAGTTGTGGATATGCATACACTTCAGCTCACCGTCCATACGCTTGAACACAAAGGTACAGCGCTGCTGTTCCCGCATGCTGGTCCCTGAGCCCTCCACGGTCTCGATCCGGCTGACGCACTCGCAGATGTAACCGTCCTCTGAGATCTCCTCCACCACATATTCCTCTTCTGTCATAATGCAGGGGATCAAGTCACCCTGCCCCTCCCTGAAGCAGGCGGCCACCGCCTCAGCCCCCTCTGCCTTCTGCATCTCACCGCCGCCCAGCCATACGATATTGGGCGCAAAGGTGGATATTAAAAACTCAACATCACACTCACAGAAATAACGCCTGAGTATTTTATCGGCAAAGGCGATAATTTCTCTTTTTTCTTCTGTTGTCACAGGATTTCCTCTCCTTATAACAGACTGCCCATACCGGCAGACTGCCCTTTTTTCTCGATACCTTAATCAATTTTATCGATTAATCCAAAGGTCCAAAAAGCTCCTCAAAAATGCTGTCCACAGCCTCCCGGCTCCGGCGTTCGAGCTCCTGGTACTTTGCCAGAAGCGCCTCCCCCTCCGGGGTCAGACAGGCACTGCCGCCGTTCCTTCCGCCCTGCTGGCGTTTTGTCACCTTGTAGCCGAGCTCCTCCTCCATGGTGTTGATCATTTTCCAGCCCTTGCTGTAGGAGATGCCCATCTGCTCACAGGCCATCCGGACCGAATCTGTCCGCTTGATCTGCATGAGCAGCTCGGCCGGCCCCGGCCCAAAGAAAATCCGCTTTCTGGCCAACCGCAGCTTAAGGGCCGGGTGCAGCGCGGCATCAAGCTCCTGCGCCTCCCGATCCACTGATTGTTCTTCCCGATTCATCCCATACCCTCCAATGGTAAAAAGATTTATTCTTTTATTATATCATGGTTTTGTGCCTTTTTGTCAAAAGCTTGGGATTTATCATAAAAAAGACACACTGAAAATTTCAGTGTGTCAGGCAATTTTTGTTTTTATTCCACATCCACTTCTTTCAAATCCGTCTCTGCCCGCATTTCACCAGCGCTCTGGTCCAGATTTTTCTGATCCTTGTTGAGAATCAGAACTGACGCGATAATGATTACGCCGCCGATAATCTGGTTAAGAGTTGGCATGGTACCGTAGAGCACTACACCTACGATGATCGTCACAATTGGCAGGAAATTCATAAACAGATTGGAAAAGGTCACGCCAATGTTTTTGATCGCGTAAATGTTCAGGAAGTAGGCAAAGGTTGAGTTGAATACGCCGAGGATCACCAAATTGATGAGGACCTCCGGGTTCACCAGGTCGCCCAGTGCCACCGGATACAGAAACAGGAAGGGCAGCGTCGTCACCGCGCCCACCACAGCCTGGTAGTTCAGAACAACGGTTTTCTCATATTTGTCCGATACCTTATCAGCCAGGAAGCAGTAGACCACCCAGGAGATAATGCTCAGCAGGCAGATGGCATAGCCCATAAAATTGGTTTCTGCCAGGTCGCTGGGATTAATGCCCATGAGGATGTACACGCCCACCAGGGATACTACAACGGCCAGGATACTCAGCTTTGTCTTTTTACGCTTGAAGAAAACAAAGTCAATCATCAGTGAGAACACTGCCGCAAAGCCAAAGAGCAGCGAGGAGACCGTTGCGCCGATGTACTTAACGCTCATAACTGTAAAGACATGGAAGAAGGTACAGCCCACAAGGCCGGAGAGGATCACCATGAGGATATCCTTTTTCTCGATGCGCATGTCCATCTTTTTAAACAGGTTGTACAGTGTGAACAGCACCGTCATAATGGTAAACTGAAAGGCCACGATCACCGTTGGGTGCATGTACTTGACAATGACATCCCGCGCGATGTAGGACACGCCGTAGATGATGATGACCACGGCCATGGCGATGAAGCCAAGGTTGCGTTTACTTTTCATCATGCCACCTCATCGTTTGATGGCTTTCGCTTTTTCAAACGCGCTGTCTGCGATGGCGTCGATTTTGTCACATACGGCTGCGTCCAGCAGCGTGACGTCTTTCACCTGTTCCAGGAGCTCAACCGCCCGCTCGGCACATTTTTCAAGCATGTCTTTTCCGCCATCCTTCTGCCAGGATTTCCAGTTGCCGCGTTCAGTCAGGTCGCCGGTCCACAGCTCTTTTCTGAAATTTTTGGCAGTGTGCTTGGCGTTCAGGTAGCTGCCGCCGTGTCCGGTTTTGCGGATATTGTCCAGAGCGATGCGCTTGTCGCTGAAATCCAGGCCGCGCACCAGGCGTCTGAGCTGAGATATGCATTCATTGGAGTAGGGCAGGTCTGCGTAGTCGACCACCAGATCGATATCCAGCTGCATGGACACCAGAAAATCAGTGGTGAGAGCGCCGACAGTTCCCACCATACCAGTTTCAAAGCCTGCCTGGGCGTCGAGGAGCTTAGCGTCACGCAGGTTGGTGGGCATTTTGGTCGGCAGGTCCAGATAGCGGCCCAGCTCGGCCATGATGCTCTTCATGATGGCGGTCTCCGGCGAGGACATGGACACGCTCATGGTCTGCATATCCATGCTGCGGACATAGCTGGAGTAGAGCACCGATACGCCCGGACGCACCAGCTGGGTCAGGGCGATGCCTGCCAAGGTTTCCGCGTGGGTGTGGATGATGGCGCTCTCGATGGTAATGGGCGATGAAATCCCCAGGATACCGCCAGAGCTGATGACCGACGGCGCGTTCAGGCGGCTGGCCTCCATAAGAACATTCAGAGGATTTTCATCCAGCTTCATCGGCGGCGAGGTCAGCACCCAGAAAGAAATAAACGGGCGGTCCTCAAAGGCGATGTCGCCGCCCAGAGCCAGCTGCGCCATTTCCACAGCGTCGCGCACGCCCTCCTTGCCGACAGCCCCGCCGGTAATGTGCTTGGTGGTATTTTTAATGGTACCCGCCCAGGTATACCAGTCTGAGCTCTCCAGCGGTACGTCCTGAGGTGTGATCAGGCCGCTGGCAATGCTCACATTGTCCATGATCTCGAGGAGCTTTGTCAGGTCGGTCAAATCCTGGTCAGTTGCCGGGCGCTTTTCTCTGGTGTGGGGGTCAATGACCGAGGTAGCCATGGTCATGGCTGCCAGTGAGGGCAGTGCTTCATTAACCTTGACGTCGTTCTTCGGGTCTCTGCCGTAAAGGGTAAAAGCGTCCCGCTTGGGCACTGTTTTCAGGGCGTCCTCAATAATCTTTCTTGGGATTTTGACAATCTCACCCTCAACGGTGGCGCCTGCCTGCCTGAAATAATCTCTGGCTTCCTCGGCGCAAAGCTCGATGCCCATGTCCTCCAGAAGCTCCAGAGCCAGATTATGGACGTATTCCAGATCCTTATTGCTTAAATATCGTAATTCCGGTCGCATATTTTTACCCCCTATGCACTCAATAATTCTTTACAGAAAACCACCGCGGCTCCTGCGTCCTCGGCATAGCCGTCCGCGCCGATTTCTTTTGCAAATTCATCACTGACCGGTGCGCCGCCCACGATCACTCTGGCCCCCGCTTTGCTTTCCTTCAGCACCTTCACAGTTTCACGCATGGCCGGCATAGTGGTGGTCAACAGGGCGGATATGGCAATGATGTCCGCATCCTTTCCAGCCTTCAGGAAATTCTCCGCCGCCTGGTCAATGCCAATATTCACCACCTCAAATCCAGAGCTCTCAAGCATCATGGCCACCAGATCCTTGCCGATGTCGTGCAGGTCGCCCTCCACCGTACCGATAACAATCTTGCCCAGCGTGGTCACATCACCGGCCTGGAGCTGTGGTTTCAGATGCTTTAAACCAAGCTGCATGGTCTCAGCGCACAGCAGTACCTCAGGCACATAGAGCTCTCCGCTTGCCATCAGCGGCCCTACCTGGTTCATGCCCTCGATGAGCGCGTCCGACACAATCTCCTTAGGCGATACGCCTGCTTCCACGGCCTCGTCAATCATTTCAACAATCTCTTCATCTTCCCCTTCAAGTACCAGTTCTCTGATTTTTTCAATATAGTTTTCCATGTTTTTCTCTCCCTTATTTTCCCTTATTTTTATACAAGCAGGCCCTTCCGATGGGCTTTTAAATACTTCCGGCATCCCTTATCCCGGTTCAGCAGCGCCTCACCAGCAGTGATCATGCTCATCATCCTGGCGTTCTTCGGGTCAAGCACCGCGCCGTCCAGGCCCTCAGCCATGCACATGGCCAGATAGGTCCGGTTCAGCAGTCCCCGCTCCGGTATGCCAAAGGAAATGTTGCTGAGTCCACACATAAAGTGTACCTCCGGATAACGCTCCCTGAGCGCCCGGATGGTCCGCAGCGCCACATTGCCCATATCTGCGCCAGTACTCACCGGCTGGATCAGCGGGTCAATATAAATGTCCCCGATGGGCACACCGTCCTCTGCCAGCTGCTCGATGAGCCGGCAGCCAATGCCGATCCGTACCTCCGCATCAGGGCTGATACCGTTGGTGTCGTCGATGAGCAGCGCCACGATCCTGGCCTGATATTCCTGCACCAGACCGATCATTTCCTGATACCGGCCCGCCTCCGCGGTGATGGAATTAATCATCGGCCCCCCCTTGTGCAGTGCCAGCGCTGCTTTCAGCGCAGCCGGGTCTGGGCTGTCAATACAGCAGGGACTGTCGACGGCCTGCTGAACCGTTTCGACCAGCCAGGGCAGCGCTGTTACCTCCTCATCAACCAGCGTGCCGCAGTTCACGTCAATGTAATCTGCCCCCAGCTCTGCCTGCGAAACCGCAAGCTCCTGAATGGCCTCCGCGTTGCGCTCCCGCACAAATTCGGTGACCCCCTTCAGACTGGTGTTAATCTTTTCTCCAACAATGATCAACGAATGTTCCCCTCCCTTTTCGTAAATTATTTGATTTGTTGGTATTATAATATCACCATTTCAGAGCTTTGATTTTTGCATAATCCTGCTATCTATGACTTGATCCTGCTATTATTTCGATTTACCTGCTTCTTAAGGGAAAATTTCAGGCAGATTTCAGCTTTTTCAGTATTTTTTCCAGTATCTCCTTGAGCTCAGAAGAGTCCGGCGTATAATAATCCGCTCCGATATCCGCGGCAAAGGCCTCAGTCACTGGCGCGCCGCCCACAAAAACAATTAGATTTTTTCGTAAATTTTCTTTTTCCAGACGCTGGATTACTGCCTTCATTTGGTTGATGGTGGTGGTGAGCAGCGCGGACATCATGAGGATCTGAGGCTTTTCCTTGAGCACTCCCTGCACAAATTTTTCCGCGGACACGTCAATGCCCAGGTCAATGATTTCCACGCCCAGGGTAGACACCACAATCTTGATGATGTTCTTTCCAATGTCGTGCAGGTCGCCCGAGACGGTGCCAATCATGACCCTGACCTGTTTATTTTTTACATCGGCCTCAAGATAAGGCTTAATGGTCTTGAGCCCGGCCTGCACTGCCCGCGTGGAGAGGATAACCTCAGGCACCAGCAGCTCGGCCTCCCGAAATTTTTCCGCCACCAGCTCAATGCCCTGAATCAGCCCGTCGTTCAGGATTTTTTCCGGCGGATAAAGCTGGGCCAACGCCTCTCTTGTCAGATCCACCACATCCCTGGTCTCGCCTTCCATTATGGCTTTGTTAATCGCTTTATAATAATCCATTGCTTACCCTCCTTTATTTTCATTTCTGTTTTTCTCTATTCAATAAAGCGGTTACGGTATTCCCTCGGGGTAACCCCCAGGTATTTTTTAAACACTTTTGAAAAATAGCCCGGCGACTGAAAGCCGCAGTGCGCAGCGATCTCCCTCAGGGTAAGGTCCCGCTTTTCCATGAGCCGAACTGAATTTTCCACGCGTACCCGTGTGATATAGTCGTTCACTGTATAGTTAAAGGTTTCCTTAAACAGATGGCTGAGGTAGGAATCGCTGAGGCCCACCTCTGCGGCGAGGTCCTCGATTCTCAGCGCCTCCCGGTAATGGGCGCCGATATACTCCCGCACGGCTTTCAGGACACTGCGGTGGGAGGTCTCGCCCAAAATAAAGATATCCTCCATAAACTCATCCACCATAGTGCTGACCCGGTCAAAGAGTACCTCCACCTCCCGGATACCAGCCGCCTCCATAAAGAGCTTCTCGTTCTGCATGACGGCGATATGGCTGTCCAGTCCTGCCTCCACAATGGCCCGGGACACCAGCGCCATAAACTCCAGCACCCTCACCTTGACCCGGTCCGGGCTGTAATTTGACAGCACGTAGATGTCGGTCAGAAAGCCAGGCAGTGCCCGGGACACTTTGTCCCGCTGGCCGGTGCGGATGGCTTGTAAAAGCATCTTCTCCTTTTTGAGATGGCGGTCGTAGTCAAAGGGGTCCTCCAGAAACTTGTTTTTCCGCTCGTCCATATGGTTCAGGATCACATTGCGCCAGGCCTCGGTTTTCAGCCGTTCATCGTACCCTCCGGCATTAGCCTTGGACAGGTAATTGAGGATGGCCTGCAGCATATCGGCTACGGACTGGCTTTTGTGAGGCGAGAGCACCTTGAGCTTTCTGGCTTTCTCACACAAAAGGCCAAAGTTTTCAATGTCCTGGTTCATCTCTTCCAGCTCCTCAATGAAAAACGCGTCAATCTCCCACAGCAGCACCTGACCGCAGATCAGGCAGCCCACGCTCTGCTCCTCCACGATGATGGGCACTGCCCACATGACTAAACCCGCGTGACACCTGAAAAAATAGGGCTCCTTCCACTTTGCAGCCTCTTGGCAGGCCTGCTGGTAGGAGGCTGTACACGCGCCGTCGTTGCAGGATCGGACATATCCGCAAAATTCACATTCCTGCAGGTTCTCAAGCTCCAGGAATACCTCGCCCTCGGGATCAATCCCTTTTAAATACAGGCCTGTGGCATTTGAAAAACATTCCAGCATATAGCGCGTATACTTTTCATCTAAAAATTCAAACCCTTTCATTTCATTCCCCTTTGCGCTGTAATCGTTACGCCCATTATACCAGAAATTTCATAAAAAAACCGGAGACGCAGTATTTTACATCCCCGGCCCCTTATTCTACCATCTCCAAATATATAGCCATTGTTATGGCAGGGCAGCACATTAAGCCCCCACCCTTTGGCCAGGGCCGCCAGATCGCCAATCCACCTGTAAAATTTTTACATTCTGTAAACCGCCTTCTATGACTTACTGCGCCAGTATAGAGGCATAAAAAACGACTTTCACAGTTTGGGATTGACAAAAGCCCTGGTCGCCGATACAATGGTCAAAGCGAATCATTATTTTTCTGCCGAATAGCAAAGGAGGCCCCATGAACAAACAAAAGCTGCTCTTTGCCCTGGCCATGCTTATTTTTGGGAGTATCGGCCTCTTTGTCCGTACCCTGCCCTTCACCTCAAGCCAGATCGCTCTGGCCCGGGGACTCATCGGGAGCGCCTTTCTTTTTGCGTCCAGTTTCATTCTTAAAAAGGGGCTTTCCTTTAAACGTATCCAAAGTAACCTTAAAGTTTTGCTCCCATTAGGCATCATGCTTGGCTTTAACTGGATCCTGCTTTTCCAGGCCTACCGGTACACCAGCATCGCCAACGCCACTGTCAGTTATTACTGCGCTCCGGTCATTGTCATGCTGCTGACGCCTGTGGTATTTAAAGAGTCCCTGACCCGTACAAATGTGCTCTGTATCTTCGCTGCCATGGCTGGTATGGTCTGCATATCCGGCGCGGGCGGCACACTGGATCGTCAGAACCTGATCGGCATTGCCTACGGCTTTGGCGGCGCTGTCTTTTACGCGGCCATTGTCCTGACCAACAAATTTTTAAAGGATATCTCGGATTTTGAAAGCGCCTTTACCCAGCTGTTTATCGCAGCTCTGGCGCTTCTGCCCTATGTTCTGCTCACGGACGGCATCCGTCTCACAGGGGCCTCAGCAGTTACTGTTATGCTGCTGATTCTTGTGGGCGTGGTGCATACTGGCTTCAGCTATCTTCTGTACTTTGCCTCCCTGCCCCGGCTGGATAGCCGTACTATCGCCACTTTCAGCTATATCGATCCCATCTCCGCTATTTTGCTTTCAAGCCTCTTCCTCGCCGAGCCTATGACCCTGATACAGGCTGCTGGGGCTGTGCTCATATTGGGCGCGACTCTGGTAAACGAGCTGATAGGCATGCGAAACGCCAGAGCCTGACTTTAAACCTTAAAAAGAAGTCCCAGAGACTTCTTTTTAATGCCATATCTCACAATGGTCAAACTGCTGGTCCGGGTACTCAATAACCCCAAGCCCCAGCTCTCTGGCTACCCAGGCCACCTCGTCACAGGGCACCCCGGGGCAGTACAGGTCGGCCGCGTGACCAGACAGATGCCAGGAGTTTTCAATGCCGCCCACCTCCGCGTTGCGCCTTTCACAGCGAACGCCTGAGGTAATGATGATGGGCCGGTTAAAATAACACCGCAGCGCCTCAATTTTCTCTAAAAGCTCCGGATCCATATCCGCAGGCCAGCCGTCACAGTAGCCCGCGCAGTCACAGGCGTACTCGTCCATAAGAAAGTGCGCCGATGCCCAGGGGCCGTTGGTGAGGATGGGGTCCTCGGGCAGCGGGTGGTCGATGACTGCCCCATCCTGAGGCGTTTCGGTCTCTGGTGCAATCTCCTGCTGAGTCTTCGGGAACACCTGCTCATTTACCGGCCCTGCCTGAAAGCTGCTTAAAAATATGCTGCTGGCCACAGTAACTACTATGGCCACTAATATAATAAAAATACGTTTATGCACTCTTTTCATTTAATCTCCTTTTCTGCTGCTGCGCGGCGGGTTTGCCATTCCATATAAAAAAGGGGGCTTTCGCCCCTTTTTTACTCTACGGCCACGTCGGTGGTAGTGGTATCCACACGCTTGGCGCCGGACAGCTGGGCCAGCGCAAAGCCGTCGGGCTCAAAGACACCGGTGGCTACAATGCCAGCGGCAGCGGTTTTTATCTCCGCATCGGTAATGCCCTCCCGGTAGTCGGGAATGGTCATTCGGTGCTCTTTGCCGCTCGCGGTGGTAAAAACTAAATTCAGGTCTTTTTTGATGGTTACTGCCATGGTTTATCTCCTTTTCCTGTTAAAACTTGAATCCTGGATGCCGTGGTGTTTTTTCTTATTTACTCGGTTTTTGTGATGTCGCTGGCGGTGATACGCTCACAGCCCTCGCCAATGGGCTCCTGCATGGAAATGATGTGCCCGTAAGCACTCTCAAGCTGTTCCTTGGTAGCGTCATGCTTGACATCGCCATAGGTTTTGCTGCCACGCTCAATTTTACCTTCTTTTTCGCCATAGTTTACCTTCACTTTGAGTTTTGTGTCTTTGAGTGTTTCTGTGACTGCCATGTGCATTTCTCCTTTTGGGTTTGTATTTTGTGTGGCGTTTTGCCCTACACTACATACATTCCTTTTTTGCAGAAAATATCAACGCTTTTTACAAAACTTTTTTTAATTTTTTGAGGGCTCGGTCATGGCGCTGGTTAACGGCCTGCAGGCTCACGCCTTCTTTTTCGGCAATTTCGGTCTGGGTCCTGCCCTCATAATAGTGCTTTTCCAGCACGCTGCGGTAGCTGGGCTTCAGGCGGCTCAGTCCCCTGGCGAGCCTTTTCTGGTCGTTGCTTTTTTCTTCTCGCTCGATATAATCGGCCTCGAGGTTGATTTCTTTGTCGGGTATGACTTCTGCGAGGGTCAGGCCTTCTCTTCCGGGGATTGGGTCGTCAAGGGTTTTATCGGGCTTTATGGAATGGTTAAACTGCCCGCTCTGCCACTTTTTGTAATACTGGCGCAGGTACACCTGGATAAAGGCGTTAAAGCCCGTGCCCCGCCCGGGGTCAAACTTTTTCAGGCCTTCCATAAAGGCGACCACGCCGTCCTGGAAGGCGTCCTCAAACTGGCCGTCCTTAATGCCTGAGCGGCTGAGGGTGGCCAGGATCAGGGGCTTAAAGGTCATGACGAGCATCTGGCCCGCCACTCGGCCGCTTTCTTTTTCGGGGCTGTTTTCCGGGGATTTTTGCCCGGTTTTACAGGTTTTGACCAAATCATCAATTACTTTGTAGCTGCTCAAATAAGCCTCCTATGCGTCCTCATAGACGTCTGTAATCTCAAGCACAAGGCCGGGAAACTGGTCTTCGACGGCGGCGCTGAGGTCGTTAAAGTCTTCCTCGGCTTCCTCGGCGCTGCGGGCGTAAAAGCCGGCTTTTATCCGGCACTCGGCCTCGACCATGTAGCTTCTTCTCCGTCTTACCACGCTGGGGCCGATCCCATATCGGTTCATGTTGTTTCTCCTTTCTGTTTTGCCTCTCGGGCGGCCCAGATGGCGTTAAAGGCGGCCACCTCGTCGCCCGGGTACTGGGCCCGGATGGCGGCTTTTTCTTCCTCGGGGATCTGGGGCAGCAGATTGAACTGGGGGATGAAGGGCGCGTCCTCCGGATTAGAATACAATAGAGAAGTGTGTTTATGATTTATATTTATGAACGGGGACACTTCGGTCACAGGGGGCGGGACAGCTTGTGTCCAGATTTGTGTCACACTGTCCCCTGTCTCTGCCCTGAGGGCTGCCATGCCCAGCCCCCTGTCAAAGGGTACCAGGCGGTAGGTACCTGCCCGCTGGCCTTTGTCCTTTTGGTACGTCACCCGTTTGTGGTCTATGAGGTACCCTCTCTGTCGCAGCAGTACGCGCCGGTCTTTGATGCCTAAAAGGGGCATGAGCACAGTGTTGGGCACCTTGAAATCTACGGGCCAGTGCCAGCGGCCGTCCTCTGCCCGAACGGCGGCTTTGTTGTTGGTGTACATGAGCAGGTGCCAGTAGACCTGAAGCAGCGGGCTCATGGGGTTGGTCTCCAGCCATTTGTAAAAGGCCAGCAGCTCGGTCAGGTAGTTCACTGGCCCTCACCCTCCTGGACAAACAGGCCCATAAAGTACGTCCGTCCCAGCGGTGTAATGCGGATGGACGGCCGCGTAATCTTCCAGTCCCGTTCCCTGTTCCAACTCTCCACATGGGCGATGACCATGAAGCCCGCATCCAGGGCTTTATGGGTCGGCAGATTCTGGCCTTTCCACTGGATGCGGTCTGTAAAGCCATGGGCTCTCAGCCAGGCGTGCAGCCGGTTGCGGCCAATGTTAAACCCCCGCATCTGCATGAACCCGGCCAGCTCGGCCACGGTCCAGTTTTCTTGTTTTTGTGCGCACAAACCACAGCACATGGCGCACGCTTTTGGGGCCGTTTCATCCTTTGGGGTTGTCTGTTTACGTTTCATGGTAAACCTCCTGTAAAATAGATTGGTTAGATTTCAGCCGCGCAATTTTTTCTTGCGCCTGCTGATGGTTCTATCCTACAGGACTTTTCACCCTTTAAACACGCAAACAAATTTTTAATGATCATAAATAAGATTATTTTTCTTTTATTCTCTTAAGAACCAATGGGCTGCCCGGGCGCGCCAGCGGTACAGGGTAGCGTTCTCGCCGTAAAAGTCCAGGCGTTCCCAGGGGCGGCGTACTTTTCCCTTCATCTTGCCGGGATGGGAAAGTTCATCGTTTTCAAACAAGAGGGTGAGCAGCTCCCAGACCATCATGAGGGCATGGCGCACCCAGCCGGCCACGCCCTCGGGAAAGATGCGCTGATGGGTGGCGCATTCCAGACAGACCCGGCTGCACACATAGACCACGACCACCTGGCCGGGCGCCACCTCCACGGGCTTTGCAAGGCCGTTGACAATGTGGGTCTGGCCATTCTGTCCTTCGGCGCGCATTTCCTTGGGCTTCAGGACGCCGCCGCAGTCCTTGCAGGTCTGGGTAAGGGCCTGGCCGTGGAACACGTACTGGGCCATGACTTCCCGGCCTTCCCGGTCTTCATAGCCGGTGTTTTCGACTTTTTCAAACTGATCGGGATGGGCTTCAATCTGCTTTTTAAAGCTTTTGGGGGTCAGGATAGATTGCATCTTGGGGTTCATTTTTTCCTCTTTTTCTTAAACAAAAACACCGAAGGCCACATACACATATTGGTATGTGGCCTTCGGTGTTTTGATGGGTGACAGCCGTTGTCCCATTTGCTGTTGTTTTATGCTTTATTCTTTGATTTTTGTATACTCCAGACGGCTCCTGTCAGTACGGCTAGAAGCAGGACTGCACAGGCGGGCACAGCGGGACCACTGAGTAACCCAGTAGAAGGATTCAGGCTTACCGGGGTCTGGCTGCCATGTAGCTGTGTAGTGTTCTGGCTGCCGTGTGCTTCGACAATGCTCATATTACCCTGTCCGTCCAGCTCAAGGATGAGCTCTAAATTTTTGATACGGGCATTGACGCACAGGGCGGTGGTACCGTCGGGCAGACTGATGACTTTTGTTTCTTCGACGCTATTGGTACGGTCGATCCGCAGGCACATAGCACCGACCTCTGCATTACTCTGGTCCAGTGCTTTAAAGACGTGGCTGCCTTGCTCTATGTTTTCCATGGAAAAGGCGCCGTTTTCATCGGTCTTGGCCCTTTTGACAGTTGAGTGCAGTTCCATGAAGCCGTGGCTGAAGGGTGTCTTGTCAGTGTAGCGGGTCTGGGCAGTCAGGCTGAAACGAAAGTCTGGATCGTAGGGCACATCGGTGGGTATGATATAGCCGGACGTATAGGTCAGGGTGACGGCAGTCTGGCCGCCGGACGTATCGGGTTGTTCCTCGGCCAATGCCGGGGCTGACCACAGTAGAAGGAGGCAAAGGGTGAGGATGGATATGCGGTTTTTCATGGGCGTACGCCTCCTTTTGGGATGGTGGTCGCTGTTCGCGGGGCACGACGTGGCGTTGTTTCCAGCAAGATGTTATTACGGTGTTGCTTTTACTGGTGTGATGGTAACCGCGAAATTCCCTGTAAAGGCATGATCACCATCACTTATACTAGCAGTTTTAAATTTACTGACATCTAATATTGCCTGGGCGGTTCCTGTCTCGCCGTTTGCGAGAGTGAGAAGTGTGCCGCCTGCGGTCAGGTCGTTGCCGGTGTTATCTCTAATGGTGAACGCATCAGCCACTGTGATGTTGTGTGTTGCATCTTTCATGGCAAAAGATGGGCCTGTAGCGCTCTTCAAAGCGATTTTGAGTGATGTAACTTGATTATTTGAAATGCTTGCCGAGTAGTCTAATATTTTGGTAACATTTTGTGTTGCCGCGTTAATTTTACCGAAATCCACGCTCTTTGGAATATTGACGGACCATGTAGGGTCTTGCGCTTGAGTGTAAGTCACGGTTGCATCGGTTGTGCCGTCTACTGCGTTTGTTTCCTCTGCACCGGTTCCGTTGACGGGTTTGCTTTCTGCGAATACGCTTCCTCCAAAACAAAGTGCTGTGATGAGCACGGTTCCTATAGCAGCTGCTATTTTTTTCTTCATTGCCATTTTGTCTTTCCTCTTTTCTTTGATTTTCTTGTGTTTATGATAAAAGGGGGGTCCCTCTCAGTAAGATGGTTATTTTTCTCCGCCGACCACGGGGTCGTTGGGGATGATCTTCCAGTTTAGCTGGCTTTTGTAGGTGCCCTCGGTAATGCGGCTGTCGGCGGGCACGATGAGTTGTCCGGTCTGGCCGCTGGTACGGCTTTGCTCTGTTAGTGTGCCAAAATACCCGGCTTTACTCAGGGCGCTGCCCGATGGGGTTTGTATCCAAAACTCTGGTTTATAGGTGTCGGCATTGGCGCCCTCTTTTTTCAGCAGATAATTGCCCCAGACATCCCGGTAGGCTTCATTGGGGCTGATTTCAAGGTCGATGGTTCGGCCCTCGTAAAGCCAGCCATCATTGTTATTCATACCAATGGTGATATCGGCGGCAGCGCCGTTGCCCAGTGAAACATTGCTCTGCCCGACGGATTTCGGGATTTTGACGCTGTAGGTCATGGACAGAAGGCTGGTGGCCAGCTGTTTGTTTTTATCGGCCCGAATATTTCTGGTAAAACTACCGGTGTCGGTAACGGCTGTAACCGTGGTATAGTCGGCCGTATCATACGGCAGATAGACGTACAACTCGCCATTGCTGCCGCCGTCTTTCTTAAAACGGTCTCCCGAGGCTGTGGCTTCCCAGTGGCGGGTATCGGCGCCGGACTGCTTGCACTGCATGACGGTCAGTGCCTGATCTTTATAAGCTTCCGGGGCAGCGCTGACTCTCAGGGTGACGGGGTAGACGGGCTCCCCAGCACTGTCTTTGGCGTCGCCGCTGACGGTGCCGATGATGGAGCCACCGTCGATGGTGATGATGGCTCCGCTGGTACCAATGGTATCGGCTTTGACATTGCCGCCTTTGACAGTGACGTTCCCACCAATATTGCCGCTCACCTCTACATGGCCGCTCTCGATGGTGGTATTGGCAGTGGTGATAGCACTGGCGGCATCGACCGTCATGCCTTTATGATCGGCCGCACCGATGGTCAGACTGCCGCCTCCGGCAATGCCGCCGGGCGCGTTGAGTGTGCTGGTACCGGCGCCGCCGGCCAGAATAAGGCTGCCGTCACTTTTCAGACTTGGGCCGCCGCTGCTGGTGTTTGTGAGTGTAATCCCAGTCCCATCGGCAATGCTGACCTGGGCGCTGGCGCCGGTTTTTACGGTGATGGGTGCTCCGGTAGTGCTAAAGCTGCCGCCTAAGATAATGCGGCCGCTACCTGTGTGCTCGCCGCTAACCACCGTGATGGTATGCTGCCACACATTTGATTCGCCTGTACCTGCCGGTATGTTATAAATACCTTGATAAGGAATAATCTGGGAAGTTGCCTGGTCTGGTTCACTGTCGGCTAAAATATAGCCCGTATCGTAGATATACAGGTTCTTATCGGTCAACGGGAAATCGGATGAGCCGGTTACCTGAAAGCTGATGGTGACGTTTTTGCTCATGCCTGGGCCGCTGAGGACTGCGCCCGCATCATTTTTAAAGCCTTCTTCCGTCACTTTTATGGTGTAGGTGTAGAGCCCATTGGAAATGGCGGACAGGTCTGTGGGGCAGATGATCCTTCCAGCTGAATCGATGGTGAAAGTCTCTGGACCGGAGACCTTGGTGTAGGTCAGGCTGCCATCTGGATTGATGGTATCGACAGCGGGCGACGGAATGAGTACACCCTCTGCTGTCATCTCGGTGGTGGAATAGCGGTCAGCCAGGTTGTAGGTGACGGTGTCAATGCTGTACAGTGTTAACACGCAGTTCGCTGCGCCTTTAAACTGCATGGCCGTATCGGTCCAGGGCCTTGTGGTGTTGGTCGGATAGATGACCAGCTGGTAATTGTCACCCTCGCAGCCTTTTTCCATGTTAAAGGCGGCGATGGCTTTGTAGGTCCCGTCTCCCTGAGCGGTGAGGGTGGCGTGGCGTACCTGGGTATAATCACTCAAGTTTGTGCTGTTATCCAATACGCCGCCTTTAATCCAATAGGCATCGTACATACTGGCCGCGAAATCCTCGGACAGGGTAATGATGCTCTGGGTCATGGTGTTGCCCGGGGTGCCCTCATAGCCTGGACCTGCCTGTACGTAGTCGTCCTTTATTTCGGCATTGTAGCAGCGGATCTCACTGGCCGGGCCGCGGATGTCTTTTGTCTGCGCTGTTTGCCCATCGGGTGTAACACTGGTGACAATAAGCTGGTAGGTGCCCTTGAGCGCATCGCTGTAGGCATTGCCCACGGTCAGCGTATCGGTGATGGTATGCGCAGCGGCATCTGTTGTGATGGCAGCTGTTTTTTCGGTTCCGGCTATCGGCGTTGTTGTCTCATCTACCTTATACCAGCCATATTTTATGCTGCCGGTAAACCCGTCTGCAATCTCAATTTTTACGGCCAGCCGGGTTTTATTTTCTATATCGGTATCCTGGCGGCTGAGCTCGATTTTATCAGGCATTGTGCTGGAATCGTCAAAGACCATGAGGTTGTCCACACTCAGGTACTGCCAGGCGGTCTCGAAGGTATAATCCTTAAAGGCTCCTGCGGAATTGGTCGGTGTGGCTCTCAGCTTATACCAGCCTGCATCGTCCGCTGTAAATTGGGCTTTGGTATCGGCGGTTTTCTTCCATGTTACCTCTCCGGCTGTCACATCATCCCAGGTTTCGGTGAGGCCGGCGACTTCGGCACCGGCTGCACTGCTGTCTGGCGGAGAACTCTGTTTATTGCTGGATTTAAACCACTTTAGCGTATAGCTGTCTTTATCTACACCGGTTCCGCCAAAAGTAACGCCTGCCCTTAGTCCAAAATCGGTTGTATCCTCAATGGCGCTGGTGGGACTTTTGTTGTTCAGCCCTACGTAGACCACATTCAGGTTCAGGGTAATGGGGGCCTCAACGCTTTTGACCGGTCCGCAAAAGGTACGGGTAGCCGCTCCCGGCGCATAAGCCAGCTCATTTTGGTTCAGATAGAGTTTGGCTGTAATGGCAGCGGGCCCCCCCCTGCCCCCCCAAGGTTACAAATGCCA
>OCAG01000114.1_pt1 | contig 95975 bp, 90 predicted proteins | sample 1477111 | NCBI WGS metagenome assembly OCAG01 (sample SAMEA2580288, study PRJEB22360) | human gut metagenome | biome: human gut; feature: human-associated habitat; material: faeces | place: Denmark | collected 2008/2010 | reverse complement strand
TTCAGAATTTACAAATACCGTATTGGCAGAGAAAGCGCTGGACCAGAGCGGCGGCGGAAGTTCTTCTTATAGTAACAACAGCGCGGGTCCTCAAAAGCCGGAAAACACAGAAAGCCAGAGACAGTCCCCGGAGAAGGACGCAATGGAATCCCCGGCGCCGTCAGCAGCGCCGGAAAATAAAACAGACAGTTTGCCGCCTCTTGAAAATAAGAAGCTGCCAAAAGAAAAGGAAGCCAATCTGCTGCAATCCGGTACGGAGAATGCCTACATAAATTTGACGCCAGGAAATGGAGAAACAACATATATGGCGCCCGACGCGGGCGTGATTAGTGTAAACTACCGGCCAACAGGAGATGAGGCGGGAAAATACATAGACATTCTTGGCTTTACGCCAAGCGGTCTTGAAATCACTGCGCTGCCGGTAGCGGATGGTGATATAGTGGCAAGTGCCGGGTATTTGGAAAAATCCGGAGACAAAGGCATGCGCGTTTATATTGCCGATACGGTAACAACAGCGGATGATGTGGCTTTTCAGTTTTCAATGAAAGTCAGCGATGAGAAGCAGTTTATGGACACGCTGCGTATTGACCCTGCGGACAGCTGGATTACCGGGCTTGAAGCCACCGAAAAGCTTGGCAGCGAAACCGCGGTGGGAATAAAGGCCAAATCGGATTTTAAAGTGACCGCGAAAAATATGGAGAGTACCATTTACACGCGGCAAAACACAATAACAGATACGAGCTTTCCCCGCTCGCCGGATAATCTTTTTGGTAACAGCGGGATGGTGCTGGCGGTTAAGGCCGAGGGCATAACCGATCTTAACACAGGAGCGTGGAAAACCCAGGAAACCGAGTATACAGTCAAACGTGCCAATGCGACAACCAGGACAGATGGAGGAATGGACCCCAATTACAAAGAAGAAATTACAGACCGCTATATGAAAGGCGTCGAGCTGAAAATCCCATTGCCCAATGGCGTGAAGGTAACGGGTTTGCCGGCAGAACAGACAAGCGGTGTGAAGGTTTCTTATGACAGTACAGCCAATTACCTGACGTTAACCTGTGACACCCTGGACGGAACCGGGGGGAATGAGGTGCCGGCGGAACTGAAATTTAGAATGACACTGGATTTTACAGGTGTGGGCGCCAACAGTCAGCAGCTGAGCATTGGAAAATGGCATAATTTTTATGATAACAACGTGGACCCAAGCCTGACAAACCGGAATGAGACAGGGCGTCCGTGGCATATTAAAGGCGTTATTTACGGACAGCATATTGACCAGTCCTTTTATGACCGTTCGGCGCTGGTTCCGGACAGCATACCCTGTACACCAATCATTGGGAAGGATAAAGCCAGACCCTTTAGCTTTAAACCCAATGAGTACAAAACCTACACCGAGCTGACAGGGTCCAATATGGCGCTTGAACCCATCCGTTCATATCAATCTGCGATTCCCTATGAAAGAAACGGCCCCACAAATCCCGGACTTGCGGATACCCATGGTTTATACAATCGAACCTGATGACGCTGCCGCGCGTGTGATCGGAGTGAAGGGGGAATTTCCGCAGGATATAGCCGTTACCTTTACCTGGAGTGATAACACATCAGAAACAAAGGGAGTGAGCGATATGGTGGATCAAGTCATTAAGCCAAAACCCTATACCGATAACACCTATATTACGAAAGTGGAGCTCTATAGTCCCTCGGCGGCGGGGTTTCAACATAATTTATTAGTAGATTTACAGACAAAGCACCTGGATGGAACACCGCTGACAGATGGTGAAAAATTCAATATTGGTTTTGATCATGACTTTGGTGGATACGGCAAGACATCGTGGTATGGCGAAATGCCATCCACGAAAAATTTTATGTACCAGGTGCTGCAGCCGGGCAGGCCACTGAGCAGCCTTGTTTACAGCGGCGGCGATTACGTGTCATATTACCCCCCGGAGACCCCCAATACTATGATTTCCGGCGTGGGCTTTATGCCGGAAACGGTTTTTGAGAATGTGGGATTTATGAAAGTCACCAATACACAAAAAAACCCAGGGCCGGGCCAGACGTTTCAGGACCTGAAAGATGTCAGCTATAGCGCCAAAACGACGTCTGACGGGAATTGGTTTTATAAGCTGATCAACAAAAGTACCTTTACCATTACCCTGAGCGGAGGGGATTATTTGACCGCACCGCCGACAGTAACAGTCCTCTGTGTAAAACAAAACAACGACGTGGTCACCAAAACCGTCGCGCCTGGGCAGTTTAAAGTGGCCAACGGTAAAGCCACAGCTCAGGTCGATTTTGGGCTGGGGGACAATGAGTATGCCCTTAGCTATGAAATGAGCCTGTCATCAATGCCTAAAATGGCAGTGGCTGAGCTCAGCATCGATGAGCTCAGCACACAAAACCGGGTGCTGCCTGACGGAACCGAGTTTCAGGATATTGATACAGGAACTGAGAATCAATATGCGAGGGTTACGTTTTCGACCCTGCTGCGTTTCAGCAGTCTTGGGGGAAAACCGAAGAACCAGTATAGCACTGGCAATACATTTCTGTACCCAAAGGTAGGGCTGATGTTTGATACCATTGGTTTACCAGAATACGACAGCAAGGGAAAAATAACCGTAGCTCCGCCGGAGCTGGACGCCAGCGGGCAGAGCCTTTTACAGGGGGCAACCCAAACGCTGCGGCTAAGCCTGGCAGATCTCGCCTATGACCCCACCTACGCCATTGAAATCAACAAGAATTTTAATTACGTTCCAGGCTCCTATAAAAACGTCCAGACAGGCGGCAGGAATTATAAGGTCATTGAGGAATGGCTGCCCAATTATGAAAAGTTTAAAGGAACGGAGAAAGAAGGAAACGGTCTTTTGCGGCTTCGGTTTGTAGGCACTGGCAGTACAGGCTATAACATTAATCCTGTTACAAGAGGCAGTTTTTCGCCTAAGGCTCCCATAGAAACGTGGGAGTTTAAGGTACAGGCAAAAATGACAGCCGAAATTGGCAGAACCGAGGTGGTTCCCGCCATTTACCGCTCCGACAAATGGGCGGAAAAAAACCTGGTTGGGAAAAAGCTTGACGTAAAGGACTGGGAGGGAATTATAAACGAAAAGGGTTATTTGCAGCTGTCCAAGACAAAGGGCATGACGCCAGTAGAGCTTCTGCCAAAATACGCGAACGCAGCCAGCCGCTTCCAGGATAGCTATGATATTGACGGCGATGGCGACACCGTCAGCTTGGTATATCAAAGCGCCGCGCCCGCAAACGGAACGCTTGAGATTACAAAAGCTTCTAAAACAAGGGTAGACGGTTATTTGGTCGATCCCATCAGCGGTCTGGAGAGCAGGGATGCGAAGCTTTACCCCCATCAAACAGCAGGCTTTGTGCAGATACTGGAAATTCTGGACCAAAACCCGATTGGAGGGACGGATTTTATCGGCTATTACCACATTCCCAAAAAAAACCATCACATTGAGTATGTCGACGAAAATGGGAATAGACAAGAATTTGTGTCGCAATTCGATACCTCTCTGGGAGATTTTATTACCGCTACCTCAGACGGTAATCCCATTTCAGAATCCCAAATGCAGATTGCCTATTACCTGTCGGCCAATCCGGAAGACGTTGATGGCGATGACCATAATAAAATGAGCCTGTTAGAGGATGGCGGTGTGGAAACCCCGCAGGAGAAGGCGAACTATAAAACAAAAGAAGAGATTGAAGCGCTGGTGACAGACGGTACATACCCCACACTCGAGGATGCTCTCAGCCATGTGACCATGGTCAAAATTCAGGCGCCCCAGGTGGAGTCGAAAAAAACGATTTTAACGAGTACCCGTTTAAAAATCGGACACCGCCCGCCAGACCAGAACAATGTTAATAACCTGGTGGATTATTTCAGCGGTATTTACCGGTACACCGACAGCAGCGGTACGCGCGGTCAAAAGCTCTATACGCCGCTCATGACCTTTAACATGCTTCCCTACACAGTGGCGGGAAGCATATGGAACGATAAAAAGGCCGACTCGGTGAAGGATCCCTTTGAGCCCGGTATCGCGGGGATAGAGGTTGAGCTTTGGGATGACGGCGTCGACCCCCACGGGGAGAAGCCTCCGGCCGCGCCGAAATGTGTTGCGTCCGCCACCACCGGGGCCGACGGATCTTACAGCATGCTCGTAGGCTATCATGGAAACTATAAGCTGAAATTTAAAATTCCAAGCGGGCAAAAGCTGACCCTGGCAGGCAAAGGGGATCTGCCCTATGAAAGCTCGGTTTTTAAAGAAAACGGAGCAGGAGATGCAGAAACCGACTATTTTTTACTGGATGATCGAAGCCTGCAGGATGAAAACGGCGGTCTGATTGATGAGCGCAGCCTGGAAGCCCCGACCGATTTTTACCTGTCGGTTAACAGCACCCTGGACATACCCTACCAGATAACGCCAGACTACCTTATGAGCGAGGAAAACTTCAGGATAAAACCAACAATCACCTCAGAAGACGGCGGCACACATTTTACACTAAACCCGGAAAACGGCACCCTTACGGGCGTCGCAGAAGGCGACGGTACAGTTACCCTCACCATTCCCGACCCGCCAAACCCGGGCCAGGTTCTGACGAAAACGGTTCAGGTTCATGTTCAGCCCGCTTCGGTTGCGAATGTGAGTGTGCCAACCAATGTCGAAATTTTTGCGGTACAGGGCAAAACAAATGAGATAATCGCACCGGATTTGACCATCTCAAATTACAATCCCTTTGCGGTGGACGCGTATATCGAAAAAATGGATACAACCAATACGGGCACCACAAAAAGGCTGAACCTTGTTCGCCAGAATGCAGCGGGGAGTTATGGCGCAAATGAAATCAGTTTAACCGTCAAGGCAAGCCAGCGTGCAGGCAACGCCTTTAAAGGAATGGCTGAAACCGACATCGCCAGTATTGATGGCAGTAAGCTGGTTTATCTGGGTAAGATGGATTCAGCAATTGCCCCAGAGAATCAAAACTGGGGGCAGTTTACCTTTGGCGGCGCCTATAACGCGAATATTTTGCAGACAGACATTCAGGAAAACCGTTTTGCGATGCACTTCAGATTTGTCGAAGCAAAGCCATGAACATAAAAAAAACAAAGCGCCGCGCTGTGGGCGGGGTCCTGCTCCTTGTGGTGGCCGCGGTTCTTTTGCTGTGGTCACCCCTCCATAAAATTTTTGATCTGGACCCCAGAGTTGGGAAAGTACCCACAGCCGATTTGGAGCAGTTAAAAAAACAGGTTCAGCAAAACGCCGACGCCAGCCAGTTCACGGTGCGCATTAACAGCTGGATCGTGCTGGAAACACCAGAGTCCGAAGCGGAGCTCTATCTCAGAAATCCTCAGGAAAACAAATTTGATACCCGAATGCTGCTGGTGTCCGATAAAACGGGCAGGCTTCTTTATACCTCAGAGGATTTAAAGCCTGGCGAAGGCGTGGATAAGGCTGTGCTTACAGGCCCCCTTGAGGCAGGCGTTCAAGCGTGTACCGCCCGGTTTTATATCCTGAAAGACAGTAAGGTAGTCAGCACGTTAGAATACCCTGTCACCCTGGAGGTTAAACCCGGTCAATAACCCTTTTTAAAGCGCAGAAGACTTGCGCGCCGGCCCTTGGAGAGGGGCTCTAAAAACTACTACAAGGTTCAACAAGGAGGTGGTAACGGTAATGGATGAGGAAAGAGAGAAGGCAGCAAAGGTAAAGAAACGAAAGCGAAGCGTTTTAATCGCAATTCTGGTCTTTGCGGCGCTTTGCGTGGCTGGAGGTCTGATCTGGTGGTTGAACCGTCCGCCAGACGACTATTTGTTTGATAAACAGGCGCGTGACGGCCTGATCGATGCCCATACAAAAGAGGATGTACAAAAAATACTGGATACGGTTGTAAGTAAGGGAATGTTTAACGCGTCCATCAATCCCAATCCTGTTTTTTCGGATGGAAACGCGGAAGGGGATCTTTGGATTGAAAACATTCAGGCCAATCATTACTATACAACAGTGACTATTATAAGAAATGACAACGGAGAAACCATTTTTTCAAGTAAAGGCATTAAGCCCAATCAGAACATTGAAAAAGCAAAGCTGGATAAGGCGTTGCCCAAAGGAGAATATCCGTGTACTGCGGTTTTTCGGATAACAGACCCGGAAACCATGAAAGAAATTGGTTTAGTCAACATTCAGTTGACCATTACGGTTCAAAATTAAAAAATATTCAAAAATAAAAGCGTAAAAAGGAGAGAGAAAAATGATTAAAAAGAAATTGGCAGCAGTTGTGCTGACAGCAGGTTTATTAATGGGATGTGGCGGAAGCGCATTTGCGGCAAATGACAATCCGGCCGGCGGTAATTCCGATGTTTATGTCGGGGTAACACAAACTGCGCCCGAAAACCTGAGTGTCACAGTCCCTACCAGCCTGGCCATTGCTGTCGTGAGTGACGGGTCATCAAGCCTTACCACCCTTTTGGGGGACTATATGGTAGATGCCGCTGGCACGGTAACCCACTCCGGCGACGCCGTAACGCAGCCTAATGCCCAGCGTGTCACCTTCCAGAATACCGGAGACAAGGCCGCTCAGATTACAAGCGCCAAAGTGGTCAACCTTGCCAGAAGTGGCTGGACGATTAAGGATGACGTCACTACGGCTACGGGCGATGCGAAGACCATGTCATTGACTTTAAATAACGTTAAGGCTGGGACCATTGGGCCGGATCAGAACAGCACCATTAGCTTTTCCGGAGGATTTGATGTGCCGGCCAACAGCATTGCCCATATGAGCGCAGCGGTTAAAGCCGGCGGCGGACCCAGCGATTATACGTCCGTTGAACAATCGGCCCGTTCCTTCGTGATTGAATGGAACATCCAGAAAAAAAGTCAAGCGTAGGCTCAGGCTGGCTTGAGGGCAGGCTGTTATCAAAAGGAGCAGAAGTATGAAGGAACAAAATGCCATCAACGGGAAAGCGCAGACAAAGAGTAAAAAGCGGCGCCGCATTATACTGTTTTTTATGCTTCTGCTGCTTTTAGCCGCTGGAATTATTTTGTGGTGGACAGTCTTTAGAACGCCCCATGAGATTTATAAAGACCGCAATGCCGAAATCGGCATCCTGCCAGGTATGACAGAAGACCAGATACAAGACAGGCTCAACGCTACCGTTGCCGAGGGAATGATGAATGTGAGCATGAACCCCAATCCGGTTTTTGAAAACGGCAGCGCGCAGGGAGATTTAAGAATCGAAAATATCGAAAAAAATCATTATTCTTATACCGTTACCATCACAAAAGATGATAACGGAGAAGAAATTTACCAATCCGGTTTGTTGGAGCCCGGGTACTATATCAATGAGGCAAAGCTGAGTAAAAACCTGAGCGCAGGTGAATACCCGGCAACGGCCCGCTTTCTTGCTTATCAAAACCCTGATGAAGCACCTATCGGTGCCGCTGTTGTAAAAATAAACATCACCGTTAAAAATTAGGGGATTTGCATGAAAAAAATCAAAAGGACTCTTTTTATAATGACCATCCTGTGTTTTTTTCCAATGGTCGTTTCTGCGGCGCAGGGAAGCACAGATGTATATATTGATATCGCCAGTATTCCCGGCCAGAGCATGCATTTTTTGGTGGTAGAGGAAACAGGTGAGCCCGTTTGCGGCGCAACCATTGATGTTTGGGCTAACAGCGTCCTGGGGTATCAGCTTTTAGGCGTAACTCAAAGTGACGGGCGCTACGAAACAAAGTTTCCCGCGGGGCATACCTACGCCTATCGAGTGCACAAAACCGGGTATGAAACAGTGGAGCAATCACTGGTAACACCAAAAGATGAAGAAAAGGTGGTCCTTCGGAAAAAGTCATCGAATGGCGGCGGCACGCAGAGCGCGGATAAAAATGTTTATACGGGCATTTTAACATCCCATGCAGATATTATCTTATTGCTTGGAATTTTTCTGCTGCTTTGTTTTATCATGCTTTTCAGAAAAAAAGAGTAATTTTTGAAGTTCTTATCAAGTGTATGTCTAAACGTTTTGGTAAAACATTTAAGGTATTAACAGGCAATGCCTGATTAATATATATCTTTCCTTTATCTCATATAAAAATCCGCGCCAAAATGATTTTTATATGACTTTAAAAGAACCGCCGTGGCAGCTTACAGCTGCCATGGCGGCATCATCAAAGGAGTTGAATACATTCGTGTTCGTTTTAAAAGCAGGTGACCAAAAACTTTATTTTACCCAAGTTATATGGGAAGCAACAAGCCCAGATTATTTTGCGCTGACTCAGGGTACACTCAATGGTATCGTTATTCTCAAATTTTTGAAAGACAAAGTGCATTGTGAAAAACCTCTTTTATTTAGCGCCCTGGAAAAGGGCATTTATGATAAACGCTGCACCATTGTAAAACGTGTAAGTTACTATGAGGAGTTCCAAAACTACTTGAAAAAATGCGTTGGCAGCGCACAAGAAGAACTCAAATGAAATCAAGTCATATAATTATTGTTAACCATAAAAAGAACCCTGATGAAAAATCAGGGTTCTTTTTAGGATAACAAACTAAAAACAGAAAAGGGCCTGGAGCTTTATCAGTGCATGAGCCCAGCTACTCTCAACGACATCACAGCCACTGCGCGGCCCAGGCGGCAAGCTCGCTGCCGGGCGTATTGGCCGCGAACCGTTTTCCGCTTTCGACTTTTGCGCCTGGGGCCAGAGCCTCCAGATTTTTGCCGGAGCTGCCAATGGGACTGCCGCCAGACGTAGCAAAGGGAACGACCGTCTTTCCTGAAAAATCATAGTCCTCCATGAACGTGTCGATAATGGAGGGCTCACGGTACCACCACACTGGAAATCCAACGAACACCACATCATACGCCCCCATATCTGCCACCCGTGAACGGATTGCCGGACGGCTGCTTCTGTCGTTCATCTCAACAGAGCTTCGGCTTTTGGCGTTCTGCCAGTTGAGGTCTGCGCTTGTGTAGGGCGTTTCCGGCTGGATCTCAAACAAATCCGCCTTAATTTCCTGCGCCAGTTTTTCGGCCACAGTCTTTGTCACACCGCTTGCGCTGAAATATGCAACGAATACTTTACTCATTTAAAAAATCCTCCTTGTATGTTTTGATTGACTTGTTTCTTATAATCGACTCAAGTTAATGATACAACTTGAAGTTAACTTTAAGTCAAGCGTTAATTAAAATTTTTTCAAAGAGGTCTGTGAGGCTTCCTATTTCTGCGATTGGCTATCGCCATACAGGATGGCGCCTTACGCCTGGGTAAAAAATATCTGGAGCGCCTCTGGCGTTTTATCCATGAGCGCGTCAACGGCCTCCGGCGCGGCCAGCTTGGTGGCGATATTGGCTAAGATGTCCAGGTGGTCATCGCCCGCTCCTGCAATGCCGATCACGACCTTTACAGTGACGTCGCCCCAGGGAGTGCCGTCTGGGAAGAGCTGGACAGACAGGCCGGTTCGCTTGATTTTAGCCTTTGCCTCCTCAACGCCGTGGGGGATGGCGATACCGTTTCCGATATGGGTCGCGAAGGATTCCTCGCGCTTGATCATGGCCGGGATGTAGTCTGCGTCCACGCAGCCGCTGTCCACAAGCATCTGGCCGGCCCGGCGGATCACAGCCTCCTTGTCATCGGGGGCGCAGCCGGTCTGAATGCTGTTAAGGGGCAGGATTTCGGAGGCGTTATGGGCCGCTTTGGTCTCAGGACAGATGCTGGCCGCTTCGCGGTCGGCTGGGGTGTCAATCTGGGACAGGCGTGCGGCCAGCACATCGTACTCTGGCGCGTTCATGAAGTTGGTGATCAGCACAAGCTCTGCCTGAGGGGCACTGTGAGCGGCCCTTTCGCGCAGGTCCTGATGGGTCACGACAATCTGGGCGTGGGACGGAATATCGGAGACAGAGGCGTGCTCTACGCAGATGTCGTCTCGGCCGGCCGCATTCAGCTTCTTGCTGAGAACCGTGGCGCCCATGGCTGAGGAGCCCATACCCGCGTCACAGGCAAAAACGATGTGGCGGATGGCAGAAACGTCGGTATCCGGGCTCAGGACTGGGGCGGTCTCGCCCTTGGCGGCGGCTTTCATGGCGTCCTTTTTGGCGATGGCGTCCTCGAGGTTTTCGTCTTTGCCAAAGATTTTGAGCAGTGGCAGGGCAATGGCAAAGGAGACGACCGCTGCCACGGCCACACCGGCCAGCACGCCCAGGTAGCCGCCGCTTTTGGGAACCATGGCCATAATGGCGAGAATGGAACCCGGTGAGGCCGGGCCGACCAGGCCAGCGCCCAGCAGGTTAAAGGTAAAGACACCCGCAGCGCCGCCGCCCATGACCGCCAGAAGCAGGACGGGGTTCATGAGCACATAGGGAAAATAAATCTCGTGGATACCGCCAAAGAAATGGATGATAATGGCGCCCGGCGCCGTATCCCTGGCGCTGCCCTTCCCGGCGAGGCAGTAGGCCAGCAGAATACCAAGACCAGGACCCGGGTTGGATTCCATGAGAAAAAAGATGGATTTTCCGGCTTCCTGAACCTGCTGTAAACCGAGTGGGGTCAGAATACCGTGGTTGATGGCGTTGTTCAGGAACAGCACCTTGGCCGGTTCGATAAAGAGACTGGCAAGGGGCAGGATGCTGTGGTTCACAAAGAACTGGACGCCGGCAGCCATAGCGCCAGTGGCAGCCAGCATGGCCGGCGCAAAGACATAGTAGGACAGAATGGCGAGGATGCCGCCGAGAATGCCAACCGAGAAATTGTTGATCAGCATCTCAAACCCGGCCTTGATGTGCCCTTCGACCAGGGCGTCAAATTTTTTAATGACCCAGCCGGCAAAGGGCCCCATAATCATGGCGCCTAAAAACATCGGCACATCCGTGGCGACAACGACACCCATCGTGGCAATGGCAGCCATAACGCCGCCGCGGGAGCCGCCTGTGAGCTTACCGCCTGTGTAGGCAATGAGCAGCGGCAGCAGATACTGGCTCATGGGGTCCACCAGCTGTGCAAGCTGTTCGTTGGGCAGCCACCCGGTTTTGATAAAGAGGGCAGCGATCAGCCCCCAGGCGATAAAGGCGCCGATATTGGGCATAACCATGCTGCTTAAAAAACGGCCGAAAACCTGAACTTTCTCTTTCATGATACTTCTCCTTCAAAATTTACAAAATCATTTAAAAACGGTGTCGGCTCGGTGATGTCAGCGGCTCTGTGCGCTCAGGCTTCGGCGCAAATGCCGAAATGTCTGAAAAGGATGGCCTCAGCGTCGTCATTCCACAATCCGTTATGGGCGTCGCAGCAGTCTGCCAGCTTTTTAAACAGCGGATCTGTTTCCCCCAGTTTAGCAAAATCTTCAATGGCCGTCAAAGGCATATTGAACTGAGTGTAGGTGAGCTTTTTGCCGCCCGGAATTTTGGGCAGGCCCAGAGTCGCCTCCGCGATGCTGTCAATGCCGCCGATGTGGGTGACCATCACCGACGGGTCAATGACGCCTCTGGCGGCCAGAGCGTTGGCCTCAATGAGGTCATTGTTGTCACCGCCGGTGGTGCCCATGATGTGGCTGCTGGTGTAATGGACGTTGTACAGGTTAATATCGGCCATAAAGTCCTTGTTGGTGGGGCCGGCAAAGAAGTTCATGCAGCCGTCAAAGGCCAGCAGCTGGTCGCCCAGCTCAGCGACCTGACGGATCGGCGCGTACACAAAAACATCGTCGTAGCCGTGTCCCTCCGAGATGGTCATCAGGCCATCGTAAGCGTCCTCCAGAGCGGTGGTATTCACATAGACCAGCTCGATGCCCTTCTGCGCTGCGCTTTCCGGTGAGATCACCGTTCTGGCCCGTTCGATGCGGGCGTCGTCGATGTCAGTCACCACAATGCGTTTTGGCTTGTTCTCAAAGTTGAGGCCGTATTCCACTGCGCCCAGCCCCATAGGCCCACAGCCGCCCATGATGAGAATATTGCCGCCTGCCTTGGTGCCCATGGCGTGGCTGTGGTCGCGCTTGTTGGTGTGGTAGTTTGAGTGGTACCCGCCGATAATGCAGCTCATGGGTTCGCCCAGAGACGCCTTGTAAAAGCTTTTTCCCTCATAGGGCATCAGGCAGCCCAGCTCCATGACCTCGTGCGGCATGATGCAGTAGGTAGTGGCGCCGCCGCACCATTCGTAGGAGTAGCCCGGAGAATCAAGTCTTCCCTTGTAGTTCAGGGCTGGCTGCTGCGCGAATTTCTGGCCCGGCTTAAACTGATCCTTCCATTTTTCACCAACCTCCACAATCACGCCGGCAAACTCATGGCCGATGATGACCGGGTTGGTGTCCACGTTCTGTGGGCAGCGCTTATGGGCCTTGCCCTGGTCCACAAGCTTGTAGGTCGACATGCAGATGCTGTCGCTCATGACCTTAACCAGGATTTCATCCTCCCGGATCTCTGGCAATTCAAATTCTTCCAGCCGTAAATCATCTTTTCCGTAAAGACGGACTGCTTTCGCTTTCATGTTTATACCTCACTTCTTAAAATCACAATAATTCGCTATAGAAATAAACTTGTTTCACAACTTATCCAAAGCATAACATTGCGATTTATTGCTGTCAAGCAAAAAATCAAAATAAATCACATTTATTTAGTTGTGATTAGTTGGAAAAATGTGTTAAAATAGTAAAAAAGAAAAGGGAGGCACACCTATGAGCAAATCACTGACAGCAGACCGGCGGAACCGCATTGCCCAGATCCTCATGAAGGAAGGCAGCATCAAGGTTGGAAACCTGTCCGAGCGCTTTGGCGTTTCTACCGAAACCATCCGAAAGGATATCATCTATCTGGAGGAGGAGGGCATTGCTACCAAGAGCCACGGAGGCGCCATCGCGAAAAGCGATTTTGTGGAGCGCCCGCTCAATGTTAAGGAATCCGAGCACGCCGACGCCAAGGCCGCCATCGCCACAGCCGCCATCCGGCTTATCCAGCCCGGCGCTGCTGTGATACTGGACACGGGAAGCACCACTGGCGCCATCGCCAGACAGCTGCTCCTGAAAGAAGGGCTGACCATTTTTACCAACTCAGTGACCATTGCAGCCATGCTGGCAGAATCTGACAATGCGGTATACCTGTTTGGTGGTTTGGTGCGCAGCAGCAGCAAAGCCGCGGTCGGCGACTGGGCCACTGGCGCGCTGGCAGCCGTGCACGCCGACATTGCGTTTTTGGGCTCTGACGGCTTCAAGGGACTGGCAGGCCCGTCCACGCTGTCCTACGAGGAGGCCGAGTTCAAGAAAAAGGTCATTGCTGCCAGCACAGCCACCTACACGGTGTGTGACAGCAGCAAATGCCAGAGCGCCGGGCTGTTTGCCTACGCCGGCTGGAAGGACGTGACTGGGCTGATCATCGACCAGAACATACAGGAAAGTGCCGCGGAAGACATTTCCAGAGAGACAAAGCTGATTCTGGCAAAAAACTGACCCTGGCGGCCTGCGTTTGATTTCAGGAGTCCCCAGCGGACATTCATAAAAAGGCGGTATACGTTATGAACCACAAGATTATTTATTTTGAGGGCGAGGGCTTCACCTCGCTGGCAGATTTTAAAAAGGCCTGCATCCTCGACATTGACCGGGTGCCCACCATCATTGCCTATGACAAGGGGCAGCGGCTTGAGCTGCGGAATATCCGCAGCGTTGCCACCGAGGAGCTGAAGGATTTTGGTACCCTGCTCAAGATTACGGCAGACCACCAGACCGTTTACGCGGCAGCGGTGATCGTCAGCTTTAAAGGCGGCCTGGCTGTGGCCCACAACGTCAAAACCGCCAACCTGAAGGTCCAGCTCGAAAAGCTGGCCGGCCTGGACGATTCGGTTGAGCGCTACGGGTATTATGAGGTCCGGAAGAAGTAGAATCAGCCTGAAGAAAGCAAAGAAAGCCACCATCCTGCGGCATGTGCAGGATGGTGGCTTTGTCTTTAGTGTGAATTTTTATTGTTCGTTCCAGTAAATATTCATGATCTCAATCAGGCGTGACCAGTTCTGGTAGCGCTTTTCATAGAGCTCGAAGTTTTCAGAGTGCGATGTGACCGGCGGGTTGATCTTAACGGCCTGCTCAAAAGCTTCCTCGTAGCTTTTGTACAGACCAGTGCCAACCCCTGCGGTGATGGCGCAGCCCAGTGCACCTACTTCATTGCAGTCTACGGTCTCGATGGGAAGCTCGATAATGTCGGCAAAAATCCTTGCCCATACCTGACTTTTGGCGATGCCGCCAGTCAGACGCACCACATCCGCTTTACAGCCCGAGTCCCGCAGAAACCGTATGTGGTAGCGGTGCATAAAAGCAACGCCCTCGGCCAGAGCGTAGGCCAGCTCGGCATAGGTGGTGTTCTGGTCGATGTTGAAAAATTCAGCCTTTGCATTTGGGTGGACGCTCGGCTGCGCGACAAAAGGCAGGTACATAACCTTGGAGGTCTCAATGGGGACCGATGCGATCAGCTCGTTTAAAACCTCGTAGTAAGAGCCACCCTGCTTTTCGGCAATGTATTTTGCTTCCCCGCCCATAGCTTTGCAGAACCATTCATAATTTGAGCCGGAGGCACCTGTGAAGGCGCAGTTCAGATATTCCCCTTTTGTGAGGTAGGGCATATTTGCCGAAGCGCCTGGGATGATCCGCGTGGAATGGGTCTCATTGATACACCAGGTCCCTGCGACGGCAGTTACAATACCGTCTGCTGTGGCTCCAGCCCCCACCAGGCAGGCCAGGACATCCATCATACCGGCAACCACTGGCGTGCCTGGCTTCAGGCCGGTTTCGTCTGCGGCCCTTTTGGTAACCCTGCCGACAATCTGTGAGGATTCGGTTGCGAGCTCAGGTAAAAAAGGCTCAATTTCTGGGATACCGTACAGGTTCAGGAGCTCTGTGGAGTAGTCGGTGGTTGTCAAATCCAGCATGGCCGAGCCGCCAAAAATATTGGCGTCGGTTGCGAATACGCCGGTCAGACGATACATCAGATAATCCTTGAATAAGAGAATTCCGCCTATTTTTTCATAGACTTCAGGCTTCTGGTCTTTAAACCATCGCAGGATCGGCCCAGGTTCCCCCGCGTAGAGGGTTCCCTTAATAATATCGTTGATCCGGTCAAAGGAGCCTTCGCGCTTGTAGCCCTCGACAATGGTGTTGGCCCGGTAATCCTGGGAAAAAACGCCGGGCGCGATGGATTTTCCGTCTCGGTCTAAAATGATCAGCCCGTTGCCAAAAGAGCACATGCCAATACCGGCAATTCTCGAAGGGTCGACGGCGGCTTTAGCAAGCATGGATTTGATGCTGGCTGAGGTAGACGCCCAGAGCCGGTCGACGTCAAACGTCTCAAAGCCGGGTGTGTGCGATTCCAGACGCATCGTCGGGTTAGACGCGCTGGCAATTTCTTTTCCACGCTGGTCAAACAATACGGTTTTAATCGAGGTGCTTCCGCCGTCGATTCCAATTAAATAGCTTTCCATAGTGATTCCCCCCTGTTTTGATAATCAAAAGATCAGTGCTAAGCGCGGTTGTCTGAACCCAATAACATGATTTTTTTGCTTACGGCTTCTTTTAGCGCGTTAAGCGGACGAAGATTGGCGGTTGAAGGCCAAATGGCCATGTTTTCCATTTCGTTGAGCTGCTTTTTCATCTCGCGGTAGTAGGCGTCAATGATTTCCGAAAAAACATTGAGCTTGCAGATACCAAGGCGAACGGCTTCCCGTACCTGTTCGTCGGGGGTTCCAGAGCCGCCGTGCATAACCAGAGGAACCGACGAGAGTTTGTTCAGCTGCGCGAGCCGGTCAAAATGCAGCCTTGGCTCGTGGACATAGACGCCGTGGGCTGTACCTACAGCAACCGCCAGTGCGTCCACACTAGTCTCTTCGATGAAAGCGCTCATTTCATCCGGATTGGTCAGTGAGTCATCCGGATTGTCGTAGGCGCCGTCCCTGTTTTTTTTCACGTCAGTTTCTGAACGACCGACAATCCCATCGCCGACATGGCCCAGCTCAGCCTCGACCGATACGCCGTGGGCGTGGGCGTACTCGGTTACCTTCTTTGTGTTTTTAACATTTTCTGCAAAGGGCAGAACAGATCCATCGTACATGACAGAGGTAAATCCGCTGTCAACAGCCTTCTTGATAAACGCTGTGTCGGTGGCGTGGTCGAGGTGCAGGCAGACAGGGACAGAGGCGCGGCTGGCCATTTTACGGGCGCCATCAAGCCAGTATTCCATTTTGTCCCCCTCGATGTCGACACATAAGGCCATGAGAATAACAGGAGAGCGCAGCGCTTCCGCTGTCTCTAAAATAGCGAGGGTCATGTCATTATTGCTGGTGTCAAAGGCAGCGACACAGTAGTGGTTATCCCTCGCGGGCTTCAAAATTTTAGATAAGGTTACGAGTGCCATTTTTATTCCTCTTTCTGTGGTGTATTTTTTGATAACAGGGTTTACAGAACGTCGGGATTGACCAGAAAGCGGGAGGTCTTATCCTTCGGAAAAGACAGCATCTCACGGGCCAGCATTCCAGGCGACTGGGTAAAAGCGTCACGGCTGCCGCCGGCCATGTGAGGGCTCAGGGTCACGTTGTCAAGCGTGACCAGCGGGTAGTCTTTTCCTGGCGGCTCCCTGTCGTATACATCCAGCGCTGCGCCCATGATTTTATGGTCTTTTAGAGCCTGCCACAAAGCCTTTTCGTCGACAAGACCCGATCGGGAAGTGTTGATAAAGTAAGCGGTGGGCTTCATGAGGCTTAGCATATGTGCGTCGAAAAGCCTCTCCGTTTCCTGTGTAAGACGGCAGTGAAGGGTGACAAAATCAGAGCGCTGCAGAAGTGTCTCCAACGAGACCAATTCGATGCCTTTGGTTTCCGCTGTCGGTTTAAAGTAAGGGTCATAGACCAGCAGCTCCATCTCAAAACCCTTCAGGCGCTGGGCCACTTTTTTTCCGATGGCTCCAAACCCTACAATACCGGCAGTTTTTCCCGAAAGGTCGGGCATTGTCTCCTTGTTGGTATAGTCCCGTACCCAGTTTCCAAGCTTTAAGTTCATGTGTGCCTTTGCGATATTTCTGCACTCGGCGATCATCAGCCCAACCGTGTAGTCTGCCACAGAGTTGGCGTTCCTGCCCGGTGTGTTGTAAACCGCGATGCCCTTCTGGGTGGCATAGGCGACGTTGACATTGTCATAGCCGCCGCGCAGAACGCCGATGGCTTTCAGGTGGGGACAGCGGTCGATCATGTCTCGGGTAACCGTACAGAATTGTGTGATGATAATATCCGCGTCCTCGACGGCTCTTTTGATGGCCTCGGGCGGCTCATAAGCCTCGCTGCCACCTGTCTCTACAGCGAGGTTGATAGCCTGCAGCGCATCATAGCTGCCGCACTGCCATTCAACGGTTTCAATGGTTTCGCCTCTTTCGGCAAAGGCAGCAAAGCCCCTTTTGATATCCTCTCCAGATATCCAGACATCTCCAATACCTGCGATTTTCATTTTTTTCACCCCTTCATGTAAAAGTTATCTCCATCATATCACCGCGTATAACATTTGTCAATTACAAATGTTATACGCGGCGGCGCAAAAAAAGACTGGAAAGCCAGTCTCATGCAGAAAATAGTTAAATAAGAGAAAACAGGCAGGCGGCCTGTCAGGAAAGCCTTGCGATGATGCCCTCCGCCAGGGCTTCATCGATGATGATGTCTGTTACAATGCCCAGCTTTAGTGCTCCGGTTACCGCGTCGATTTTTTCGTTGCCGTTTACAAGCGCCAAAACGCGTTTAACCTTTGCCAGATTTTCAAAGGGAATACGAATCATGGAGGCAGCGCCGATGGTCTCAGTGATCCGGCCCTGGAGGTCAAAGTAGTGGGTACAGATATCGCCGATGATATTGGCACAGTCCTCGGCGAGGAGCTCGCTCTCACCCGGGTAATACGAGCGGTGCTTCAGGTTGCCGATGGCACCGATACCGATCACCGCGAGATCAATTTCCTGCCATTGGTCCAATATTTCGGCGTAGGCCTGGGTCCTGGTAAAAAGCTCATAGTCCTCTGGCGACAGGGGACCCAGGGGAAGGTTGATAAAATGGGCTGTACCGCCCGTTTTTTCGGAAAGCATCCGCACCATCTCGTTGATCATAAAATAGGCGGCAGCCTGGCTGCTGGCGCCGACCAGCGGGAAAATATCTGCCCGCTGTAAGAGGCTGCTCTCGCTGCACTGCTCGACAAAGCTGTAGACAGAACGGCCCCATGAAATACCGATTTTATGCAGCCCTTCGCGGCAGAGATCGTCAAAATAAAGGGCTGCCCGCTGCGCAAGCATCTTCCGGGCCAGCGCGTCATCGTTAAAATGGCCGGGAACAATGGTGACATTTTGTATTGGGAAAATTTCCTTTATCATTTGGGCGGCTTTGCTGAGGTTGGTCTCGACATCATTGATCTTAATTTCGACGATGCTGCGTTCGCGGGCCTCGCTCAGCATTTTTGATATGCTCTGTCTTGTCGTACCAAGTTTTTTTGAAATGGCCTGCTGTGTCATGTTTTCTTCGTAGTAGAGCCGGGCGACCTGGACCAGCTTTTGTAAGTACTCGGTGTCATTCATTGATGTTTTCTCCCGTTTGGCGATTCATTTTAGACCATTCTATCACAGTTTGACAGAGGGGACAATTTTATTTTAAACTGTGCTGCCGCACAGCATTTTTGTTTTAGACCCCAGCCGTGCTATAATAAAGAAAACAATCCAAACGAAAGAGGAAAACACATGAAGGAAACCATTCGCGTCGCTTTTTTTGATATTGACGGTACGCTGGCCAGCCACAAGGTGGAGAGCAGCAATTTTCTGGACCGGGTGCCGGCCTCGGCGCGCCGGGCCCTGTGCGCGCTCAGGGAGAACGGCATACAGCCCGTCATTGTGACAGGCCGTGAGCCCAGTGTGATCCGCCAGTTTGTTGCGGATCTGGAGATGGACACCTATATTGCGGCCAACGGGCTGAGCCTGACCCACGGCGGCGTGGAGGTCTGGCGGCAGCTCCTTGCGCCGGAGGTGGTCGCAGCGCTGCTGTGTGAACTCAGAGAGGTCCGAGATGTGGCGGTTGTGCTGGAGAGCACTGCCGGCAACGTGCTGTGCTGGAATGAAAGCCCCTACACGGTCGATTTTGACGTGAGTATTGAGGGCGCCCTCGAACGGGCCTGCGAGTACGGTGTGTACCAGCTGGCCATTATCGGTGATGGGCTGAAGGGCCGTGTACGGACAGCGCAGGAGGGACTGAAAGCGCGGGTGGTAGCGCCGCTGGTGCTGGACATTCTCCCGGAGGCGGTGTCCAAAGCGTCTGCCATCGAGCGGATGCTCGGCCTGCTGGGGTTTGACCGCTCACAGGCCATTGCCTTTGGCGATGAGGAGAATGATCTGGAGATGTTCGGCGCAGTGGACTACACAGTGGCAATGGGAAACGCCATCGAGGCGCTGAAGCAGACCGCCACCTATGTAACCGACAGTGTGGACGAGGACGGTATTTACAATGCCTGTTGTCATTTCGGCCTGATCTAGCGTCAAAAAAAGGTAAAAGCCCTTTCGGGCTTTGGGTAGGAATCTCAAAGATACAGGCGGTTTGAGCAGAGGATTGCCTGTTTTTGAGATGAGCAAAATTGGCAATTAAATACGATGGTCCTGTTTCTTTGGAGAATGAATTCGGATGCTGTTATGGATAGAACATAGAGTTAGGTGTGGGCAGAGGATTGGGGAAATCGCCTGCCCGCGATCAAACAGAGGAGTACTGTTTCGGTTTATGAAAAAAACCATCCGAAAAAGGTAAAAAAACTTTATCAGGATATTTTCTTGATGGCATCATATTTAATTGAATTAATATTATAATAATTGCCTGTATTTGTCAACGATAAAACTGTAATTGATTACGAATTTAAAACCAAAAAGTCCTTCTTTTTGTCGCCAAAACCGGCCGGACTTTGTTTGATAAATGTTTATCAAGCAAAAATAGCGTTAAGGGTGTGTTTTTCGCTTGTAAAAATATAAAAGAACATGCTAAACCGGCCAAAAAATTAAGGGGATTTTAGCAAAAAATAGTGGGTTTTTATGATTATTAAAGTTATTTTCAGAGTATAAAGGTTATCTTTAACTGGACAAATAAAATAATAAAGCTATGCTTATTGAGAGATTTTGGAGAAAAGCGGTGCTTTTTGTTGCCTTTTTTACAAAGCGGCAGGGGCGGCCTCAAATGGAATTTTGTAAAATAAGCAAAAAAACGGCATTAAAAACGAATTTTTTCCAGTTTATAGGCAATTTACTTTAAGAGTGTTTATTAATCAGTATAAAATATGCTATAATGAAATCAAAAAATAACTAAAAATACGTTATATCTGCGCAGTGGCGCGTGCCCGGCGCGGCGGAGAGGGATGGTGAGCCCCATAAAGAAAATTAAATATGTTCTGACTGTTTTTTTATGCCTTCTGATGGGTCTGGCCGGTGTGGGCTGCGGCGGCTCGGAGGCCTCAGGAAGCGGCACCTACACGCTGCCGGAGCTGGTGATCCCAGCTTATTCTGGCGCAGACACCTCCAGTTGTGATGTGGGAGGCTTCGACACCACCGGCGCGGACAGCGGCTATGTGATGGCGAGCTACACGGGGGACGTGCCGGCCAAGCTTCAGGTGGTCAAGGACGGCGTGAAATACAATTACGATATACCCGCCACGGGCGAGTACACGATTTTCCCGCTTCAGATGGGAAACGGTACCTATTCCATACGATTGCTGGTGGGGGTAGGCGATAACCGGTACACGGCTGTTCTGGAGGAGGATGTGGATGCCTCTCTCTCAAGTGAGTTCGCGCCCTTTGTGGTGCCGAACCAGATTGTGGACTACAACGCGGACAGCGCCTGTGTGGCCTTTGCCAGAGAGCAGGCTGCCGGCATGAGCTCGGACGCGGACGTGGTCAAGGCGGTTTACGCCTACATCAAGGATCATGTGACCTACGATGTCGCCAAGGCCCAGTCGCCGCCGGTGGGCTACATCCCCTCAGTGGACGACACCTTTTTAACCAATACGGGTATCTGCTTTGATTACGCCTCGTTGGCGGCAGCCATGCTGCGGTCCTGCGGCATCCCGACCAAGGTGGAGACCGGCTACATATCGCCGTCGGGCATCTACCATGCCTGGAATGAGGTCTACGTGAAGGACTCAGGCTGGATTGAGGTGGGCTTTAAGATTGACGCGAATACCTGGACGCTGCTGGACCTGACCTTTGCGGCAGGCTCCTCGAAAAGCGACCTGTCAGGCTTTATCGGCGACGGCAATGAGAATACCTATGAAACGCAATATACCTATTAGGGAGGTACAGAATGGGAAGAGTAAGTAAGAAGCAGGCCATGAGCTCTGCGGAGCTGTCCGCGCTGTTTACCAGCATGTCGATGGTGCTGGATTCAGGGGTCACTGTGAACGACTGCCTGTCAATGATGGTACAGGACGCGGAGGACAGCCGCTTTAAGCGTGTCCTGGAATCGGTCGAGAAAAATTTGCTGGAGGAATACTTCCTTTATAAAGCCATGGAAAAAACCGGCGGTTTTCCGGAATACGCACTGGGCATGATCGAGGTCGGCGAGACCTCCGGCCGCCTGGCAGAGGTGCTCGCTTCTCTGGGCGATTACTATCTGCAGGAGGACGGTATCAAGAAACAGGCCAAGAGCGCGGTTCTGAGCCCGCTTTTACTCATCGCCATGATGGCAGTGGTCGTGCTGTTTCTGGTCTACGCCATCATGCCGGTGTTCAAGGATGTGTTCCGCCAGCTGGGGGTGGACCTGAACGGCGCCTCGGGCAACGCGCTGGCGTTCCAGGCCGGAAATGTCATTATGATCGTGGTGGGCGTTGTGCTTGTGCTGCTGCTTTGCTGTGTGCTGTTCTATGTGTTCAGCCCGGCGGGCAGGCAGTTCTTTAACGGACTGGCAGAGCGCTTTGGTGCCACGCGGGACATCTTTTACCGGCTGGACGCGGCACGCTTTATGGGGGCACTGTCCATCCTCATGACCAGCGGTATTGCCATGGAGCAGGCTCTGGGCCTGGCCAGGCAGACCGTGTCGAGCCAGGCCTTTGGCGAGAAGATCGACGCCTGTCGGGCTTCGGTTGAGCAGGGCGAGCCCTTTGAGGAAGCCGTATTAAAAACCGGGCTGCTGAGGGGCGTTTACGCCAAGGTGCTCATGGGCGGCAGCAAAAGCGGTTCTCTGGACCGGGCGGCCGCGCACATCTCAAAAATTTATTTTGAGGAGGCCGAGGATAAGATCGACGGGCTGATCGCAGTCATCGAGCCGGCGCTGGTCTCGCTTTTGTCCATTGCCATTGGCGCCATTTTGGTCGCAATTCTGCTGCCGCTCATCGGTATTATGGCAGGTATCGGTTGAAAGGCAGCGCTGTGAAAAGAGGGAATTTTAATGGAAACGAAAAAGAATAAAATACATTTTCTGCCCTCGGTTATCATCTTTGCGGTCATCGTGCTTCTGGTGTGGCTGCTGTTCAGCCGGGCGTCTGCCAGCATGGATACGGACGGCGGACAGACGCTGGAGACAGCCCTTGAAAACTCTGCGGTACTGTGCTATTCCCTGGAGGGCTTTTATCCGCCGAGCTTAGACTACCTGGCCGACAACTACGGCGTGGTGGTGGATCAGGAGCACTACATTGTCCACTATGATGTCTTTGCGTCCAACATAATGCCAGACATCCGCGTGGTGCCGAAATAGGAAAGGAGCGGGAAATGTTTCATAACAAACAAAACGAGAGCATGCTGTCAACCTTTGTCCTGCCTATTTCGCTGGTCTGCCTTTTCGCTTTGTCGGCTCTGGTGCTCACCTTTCTGGGCTCGGAGAGTTACAAGCATATCAAGGCCAACTATGATGACACCTCCGAGGCGACGGTGGCGGTCTCCTACCTGAGCACTAAGGTGCGCCAGAACAACCGGGAAAACGCCATTACAGTGGTTCACAGGGCGGACGGCGACCGTCTGGAAATACTGGAGAACATTGGGGATAAGGCGTACCGGACCGTTATCTACTGCCAGGACGGCGCCCTGTATGAGAGCACCTTTTCGGACGGACAGCCGGGCGGCCTGGAAGCCAACGCCATGCGCGTCGCGGATCTGGACGCTCTGCGTGTGCGCGCAGAGGGAAGCAGACTCCTGAATTTTGAGGTGACAGGCAAGAATGGCACGGTGCACACCTTTTCGCAGAGCGTCGTGGGAGCGGACAGCCAGGAAGCAGGTGATGCACAGTGAAACAGCGCTTCAGATCATCGGGCTTTTTTGTGGAGCTCATCATTACCATTGTCTTTTTTGCCATTGCCTGCTGTATTATTGTGCAGCTTTTTGCAAAGGCCGGACTCATAAGCAGCGAGGCGTTTGACAAGCGGGGCGCGGCAGCCCAGTGTCAGACGCTGTGCGAGACCATCAAGGGGACCGGCAGTCTGGACAGTGTGCTGGAGGACGGCTGCTATGAAAAATCCGGCAGCAGTATCCGGGTTTTCTACGACAGGAACTGGAAAATGACAACAAGGGATGCTGCGGTGTTCAGTGTTACTGTGACCACTGAGGCTGTGGCCCAGACCGCGGGGAGCCTGGAGAAAATGCGTTTTGAAGCCCTCAAGGGCACAACGCCCCTCTACACCATGTCCGGCGCCCAGTATTTTGAAGAACCAGCGGAGGTGCAGTGATGCGTAAAAACAAGCAGGGCATGAGCGTGGGCGTCGTATCGCTTATTATGATTTTTGTGGTCTTTCTGCTGGTGAGTCTGGCGGTCCTGAGCCTGACCACCGCGTCGGCCAACGCGCGCATGGCGGACAAATCCCTGGCCATGCAGAGCGCCTACTATGAAGCTGACGCCAGAGCCCAGGAAACCCTGGCCCAGGTAGACGGCGTGCTGAGAAGCGGCGGCGCGGACCCAGGCGCCCTCGAAGCCCTGGGGCGGGACGTCGTTTATGACCCGGAAACGGGTGTGATCGCTTTTGACACAAAGGTCAGCAGCACTGCCACCCTGAAAAGCGAGCTGCGTGTCGAGGGAAACAGCGTGTTGGTGACCCGGTGGCAGACCGTAACGGACGGCGAGTGGCAGACGGACAGCGACACTAAGAATTTATGGAAGGGAGGGGCCTCGTAAATGGAATTACTGGATTATCTGGAAGAATCAGTGGCCCGGAAGGCATCGGATGTTTTCATCATCACCAATTTTCCCTGCTCCTACCGCATCGACGGCAGGATCGTCAGGGGTGAGGGCGAGGTGTTCACGCCCCAGGAGACCGAGCGCTTGATCCGTGAGATCTACGACCTGACCGGCGGCCGCTCCATTGAGAAATTTGAGGAAAACGGCGATGATGACTTCTCTTTTGCCCTGAAGGGCATCGGCCGTTTCAGAGCCAATGTGTACCGCCAGCGTGGGACGCTGGCAGCCGTGATCCGGGTGGTATCCTTTGGTCTGCCGGACCCGGCGTCGCTGTCGATTCCGCAGACGGTACTGGAGCTCAGCAAGAAGAAGAACGGGCTGGTGCTGGTGACCGGGCCTGCGGGCAGCGGGAAATCCACGACGCTGGCCTGCATTATTGACAAGATCAACCATGAGAAGAGCGGGCACATCGTGACAATGGAGGACCCCATTGAGTACATCCACCGGCACAACCAGTGCATTGTGACCCAGCGTGAAATCCCCCACGATTCCCAGAGCTATGTGACGGCCTTAAAGGCAGTCCTGCGCCAGTCGCCAGACGTCATTCTTCTGGGTGAGCTCAGAGACCTTGAGACCATCGAGATCGCCATGACAGCGGCTGAGACCGGCCAGCTGGTCTTTTCGACCCTGCACACCACCGGCACCGCCAACACCATCGACCGGATCATTGACGTGTTTTCCGCGAACCAGCAGCACCAGATACGCACCCAGCTTTCCATGATTCTGCAGGCAGTGGTGTCCCAGCAGCTGGTGCCCACAGTGGACGGCAGCCTGACGCCAGCCTTTGAGATCATGCTGGTCACGCCGGCCATCCGCAATATGATCCGGGACGGTAAGGTGCACCAGATCGACTCGGCCATTTTCTCAGGCACCAAGGACGGCATGTGCACAATGGATACCAGCCTTCTGGAGCTGTACCGCCAGGGCCGTATTACCGAGCAGACAGCCCTCATGTACAGCCAGAATCACGAATCGCTGGCCCAGAAGCTTAAGGCGGCCAAATAAAAAACTTTACTTTTCAGCTGGGGTTCGTTACAATATATATGAATGATCATTCATATGAAAGGAAAAATCCATGATTGATAAAAACGGCATTGAGCGCTGTGATTTTGCCCATGCGCATGAAGATATTGTAAGAACGGTCATGGACCGGATGCCCGACGAGGAGACCTTATACGACCTGGCGGAGCTGTTCAAGGTTTTTGGGGACTCCACACGGGTTAAGATTCTCTGTGTCCTCTTTGAGGCTGAGATGTGTGTCTGCGATATCGCCGAGCTTCTGAGCATGAGCCAGTCCGCCATCTCCCACCAGCTCCGGGTGCTCAAGCAGTCCAAGCTGGTCAAGAACCGGCGGGAGGGAAAAACGATTTTCTATTCGCTGGCCGACGAGCACGTCCGCGCCATTTTTAACCAGGGAATGGAGCATATAATGGAATGAGGGTACGGTCTGGAACAGACCGTACCGCTTTTTAATGGAGAAGCGTGGGTGTTATACCTGGCGAGCCGGCTGCCTTTTAACTGGGTAAAATCTTTTTGAAAAAATCGGAAATATTTTCTTGACAAATCCTGTAAAAAAAGCTAAAATAAGTATCGTGCTCAGAACGGAGTACACTGTAGGGGTGTCGCCAAGCGGTAAGGCAATGGACTCTGACTCCATCATTCGCAGGTTCGAATCCTGCCACCCTTGCCATTTTGTTTATCGGATCAGCAATGCTGGTCTTTTTTCTTTTTTTGCACACCCGTGTCAACATTTGGCCGTGAGAAATATTGGAACAGGCTTTTCTTTCCGCGTGATCAGGCGTATAATATGGCCATTCTATGGAAACGGAAAGGCTGTGGCTCCAGACCAGCTGTTATCCGGCTCTGACTGGGGGTGAGCGAAAGAAATGGGCAGATGTAAGATCAGCTTAAAGCTGGTCTTTTTTTTATGGTCAGGAAAGCGTATAATAAGGGTATTATGAAAATCAGGAGAGAGAATAATGAACACTTTAAATAAAGCGCTGGCCGGCAAGCTGGACAGCCTGAGGGATGTGATCCGGGGCTATGAGAAGCCGTGTATCGCCTTTTCCGGCGGCGTGGACAGCACTTTACTGCTCCGGGTGGCTGTGGAAACACGGGGCGCGGCGGCGGTGCCCATGACGGTTAACGGCAGCATGATGCCGCGGTCTGAGTTCGGAGATGCTAAAGCGCTGGCCCAGAGCATGGGTGCCTCGCTGTGTGTGCTGGACGTGGACGTGTTTTCAGTGCCCGAATTCGTGGAAAACGGGTCACAGCGCTGCTATTACTGCAAAAAGAATATCTTTACCCAGATAAAAGGCCACGCCCAGGAGCTGGGCTGCGACGTTATTTTTGACGGCTCCAATCTGGACGATCTGGACGATTACCGCCCGGGCCTGCTGGCGCTGGAGGAAATGATGGTTGTGAGCCCCTTTATAAAGGCAGGGCTCACCAAGCAGGATATCCGCGGCCTGTCTGCCTTTTACGGGCTGCCAACAGCCGACAAGCCCGCCATGGCTTGTCTGGCGACCCGTATTCCGGGGGGCGAGCCGATCACGCGGAAAAAGCTGCTGATGGTGGAGCAGGGCGAGGAATGCCTGAAGGTGCTTGGCCTGCGCCAGTACCGGCTGCGCTATATCGGCAGCATGGCGAAGATCGAGTGCGCCGAGGAAGATTTTGAGCTGCTTATGGACAGGCGGCAGGAGCTGGTGAGCAATTTGAAAGCCATTGGCTTCAAGACCGTTACCCTTGACCTTTCGGGGTACCAGTGCGGCAGTATGAATGAGGTGAAAAAATGAACGCAGAACAACTGAAAGCCCTGCTGACGCAGGTTAAAAACGACGATACGAGCGTCGAGGACGCTTTGGAGCAGCTCAGGGAGCTGCCCTACCACGACCTTGAATACGCCAAGGTCGATTACCACAGGGAGCTGCGCAACGGCTTTCCTGAGGTTATTTACAGCCCGGGCAAGAGCCTTGGCCAGATCCGCGGCATTGTGACGGATATGCTGGCCCGCACCACCGGCAATATTCTGGCCTCCCGTGCCAGTGAGGAAGTCTATGAGGCCATCCGCGAGCTGACGCCGGACGCGGTCTATTATAAGGAAGCCCGGTCTGTGGTGGTGAAGCGTGAGCCCTACCGCGTATCGGAGGGCACCATTGCGGTGGTGTCCGCAGGGACTTCGGATATTCCTGTGGCAGAGGAGGCCGCTGTGACGGCCGAGGTTATGGGAAACCGGGTGAATCGCCTGTACGACGTGGGTGTGGCTGGGATACACCGGCTCCTTGACAACGTGGACGTCATCAACCATGCCCGAGTCATCATCGTGGTGGCCGGCATGGAGGGCGCTCTGGCGAGCGTGGTGGGCGGCCTGACCGATAAACCAGTGGTCGCAGTGCCCACCAGCATCGGCTACGGCGCCAATTTTGGCGGCGTTTCAGCTCTTTTGGGCATGCTGACCTCCTGTGCCGGAGGCATTGGTGTGGTCAATATCGACAACGGCTTTGGAGCAGCCTGTCTGGCTTCAAAAATTAATCAACTGCAGTAGGAGGGACCATGAAAGTATTATATTTTGACTGTTTTGCAGGCATCAGCGGCGATATGACGCTGGGCGCCTTTCTGGACATCGGCGCAGACCCTGCGCATCTGGAGCGAGAGCTGGCTAAGCTTGGCGTGCCGGGCTTTCATCTTGAGATCGATAAAACCCAGAAGCGCGGCATCACCGGGACTAAGTGCCGCGTGGTCATGGACGGCCACGAGCATGCCCACCGCCATTTTAGCGATATTGTGGACATCATTGAGGGCAGCGGCCTGGACGAGGCGGTCAAGAAAACCGCCATTGCCATCTTCAGGCGTGTGGCCGAGGCCGAGGGAAAGGTGCACGGCGTGCCCATGGAGCAGGTGCACTTCCACGAGGTGGGCGCAGTGGATTCCATTGTCGATATTGTGGGCGCGGCCATCTGCTTCCACGACATTGCGCCTGACGTGGTGTACGGCTCAGCAGTGAACGCAGGCCAGGGCTTTGTGAAGTGCGCCCACGGCCTGCTGCCAGTGCCGGCGCCTGCCACAGCGGAGATCATCGGAAAAACCGATTTTCCCATCTACGCGAAGGGGGTGGATGGAGAATCCGCCACACCGACGGGCATGGCAATCCTCGCAGAGCTGGCCAGCTATTCGGCAGGCTTTCCGCAGATGGCAGTGGATACCATCGGCTATGGCTTTGGCGACCGTGAGTTTGAGATCCTGAATGGCCTGCGCCTTTTTGTGGGCCATACCGATTCGGAGGACTGCGGTATCCTGGTCATGGAGACTAACATCGACGATATGACCGGCGAGACTGCCGGCTATGTGCTGGAGGGCCTCTTTGAGCAGGGCGTGCGCGATGCTTTTTACACGCCCATTTATATGAAGAAAAACCGGCCGGCCGTCAAGCTGACCGTGATCTGCGACGCCGGAAAGGAGGAGACGGTCACCCGTTATATCTTTGCCCAGACCAGCAGCATCGGCCTGCGCAAATATCAGGTCGACCGCGCGGTCATGAACCGGGAGATCGAGACTGTGGACACGCCCTTTGGTCCGGTTCGGGTTAAAGTGTGCACCTACGGCGGCATTGTCAAGCGCAGCCCGGAATACGAGGATTTGAAGCGCATTGCCGGCGAAACAGGAAAATCCTTTATGGAAATCGAGGCTGCTGTTTATAAATATCTCTAAAAGGGTAAAATTAAACTGAATTTAAAGAACTCTGTGTTATAATGAAGTAACAGCAAACGGCAGAAAAAGGCAGTGATTTATGAAGTGCATTGTGATTAAAAAACATTGCCTTTTTCAGGATTTCCAAATGTAAAGGAGAATTAAAATGGCAAGTTTTAACTTAGGCGAAGAGCTGAGAAAAGTACTGTTGGCGGGTGTAGGCGCAGTGGCGACCACTGCTGAAAAATCCCAGGAACTCATCAATCAGCTGGTTGAAAAAGGCGAGCTGACTGTGGAACAGGGCAAAGTCATGAATGAAGAGCTGAAGCGCAACATCCGGGACAAGGTTAAGGAAAACGTGACCGTTGTCGTCAAGGACGACGAACCGTCTGTGGACAAGGTTGTTGAAACCATGGACAAAATGAGCCCGGAAGAATTACAGGCCATCAAGGATAAGCTGGCCCGAATGGAGCGTGAAAATGCAGAAGACGCAGAGGTCAAAGACGCAGAATAATCCATTAAACCATGAAAATGAACCCTCAGGCGCCCATGACACCAAGGAATACAATCGGCAGCGCCTGAGGGAAATCATGGCGATATTGGCCAAATACGATATTGTCAAAGGCATTACACCTGTCAAGCTGCGGCTCATCATCGAGGATCTGGGGCCGACCTTTGTCAAGCTTGGACAGGTGCTTTCCATGCGCCAGGACATCCTTCCGGCTGAGTACTGTCATGAACTGACAAAGCTCAGAACCGAGGTGCGTCCCATGGACTTTGAAGAAGTGGTGACGGTCATCGAGGAGGAGTATGGAAAGCCCCTGAACGAGATCTTCACCTTTCTGGACCGGACGCCTCTGGGCTCGGCCTCCATCGCCCAGGTGCACCGGGCAGAGCTGAAGGACGGCAGTTCCGTGGTGGTCAAGGTGCAGCGCCCCGGTATTAAGGACACCATGGCGCGGGATATCGCGCTGCTGGAAAGGGCAGCCACACTGCTAAAGATTGCCGGCGGCACCGGGAACGCCATCGACTTTAAAATGGTGCTGGACGAGATGTGGTTTACAGCCCAGCAGGAAATGGACTTTTTGATCGAGGCTCACAACGCCGACGAGTTCTACGAGCTTAATAAGGACATTGTCTACGTGACCAGCCCCATTATCTACCATAAGCACACCACCTCCAAGGTGCTGGTTATGGAGTACATCGCAGGCGAGGAGATCGACCAGACCGACCGGCTCAGAGAGCTGGGCTATGATCTGGATGAGGTTGCCCTTAAGCTTTCGGAGAACTATATCAAGCAGGTCATCGATGACGGCTTTTTCCACGCCGACCCGCACCCGGGCAATATCCGTATCCGTGACGGCCAGATTGTCTGGATCGACCTGGGGATGATGGGAACCCTTTCCTCAAAGGACAAGGACCTGTTCAAGCAGGCTGTGGAGGCCATGGCTACCGGTGACGTAGACGGCATGAAGAACGTGGTGCTGTCCCTCGGCGTGCACACCGGACGGATCAACCACGCCAAGCTGTATTCAGACATCGACAACATGATGGACGAGTACGGCACCATGGATCTGGGTACCATGAACATCGGTACCATGATGGAGGATCTGCTCCAGCTGTCCAACAACCATCATATCGCCATGCCAAAGGGCGTGACCATGCTGGCCCGCGGCTCGCTGACCATCGAGGGTGTGCTGAGCATGCTGGCGCCCCAGACCAATGTGGTGCAGATCATGATCAACCACATGTCCGCCGAACGCCTTGAGAACCTGGACCCCAAACGGGAAGCGCTGGAGCTGGGGCGCGAGCTCTACGGCGCGGCCAAGAGCACCCTGAGCCTGCCCGGTCAGGCGCTGGATCTGCTGCGCATGACGGTCAAGGGACAGACAAAGATCAATCTTGAGATCACCGGCTCCGAGGAACCGCTGAACACCATTGACCAGATGGTCAACAAGATTGTGAAGTGCATCATCGCCGCTGCGCTGCTCATCGGCTCCAGCTTTATCAGCACCACCAACATGGAGCCAAAGCTGCTGGGCATACCGGCGCTGGGCACCATCGGCTATATCGTGGCCCTGATTCTGGGCGCGAATCTGATTTACAGCATTCATAAAAAGAAAAAAGAGATCAATAAATAAGGCAGGGTCTGAAGCAGACCCTGCCTTATTTTGGCTTAACGCCTGAGCGCTTCAATGGGGTTGAGGTTAGAGGCGCGGTAGGCGGGAAAAATCCCGAAGGCCAGGCCGATGAGGGTGCTGGCTCCAAAGGATACGAGCACCATGAGAGCCGGAACGGCAAACTGGAAGCCCAGAAGCGTGGACAGGAAGCCGGCAGCGATGCCGGCGCCGACGCCGAAGACGCCGCCCAGCAGGCTCATGGACAGCGCCTCTGCCAGAAACTGGGCGAGGATATCGCGCCGTTTGGTGCCCAGCGCCTTGCGGATACCGATTTCCTGGACCCGCTCACTCACAGACACCAGCATGACATTCATGACCCCAATGCCCCCCACAATCAGTGAAATTCCTGCGATCCCGGCCAGAAGCTGGGACAGGCTGCCGCTGATGTCAGATCCTGCGCTCAGCATTTCATCCTGTGAGGAGACACTGTACATGGTGGGCGGCAGCCCTTTTTTAATGGTGAGGTAAGCCGATACAGCGGATTTTACCTTGCTGATCTGTTCCTTGTTCTCTGCCTTGACATAGAAGCTGCCAACGTCATCGCCCAGGTCAAAATACCGTGAAGTGGTCAGGGGAACCAGAATCAGGTTGTCTGTGTTGACGCCAAGAGATTCGCCCTGGCGCTCCAGAACACCGACGATTTTATAATCGTCGCCGCCAAGCTTCAGACGGCTGCCCGCCACTCTGGTGGTGTGGAACAGGTCAAGGGCAATGCCTGCGCCGATGACGCAGACCTTGCTTTTTTCCTCCAGATCAATGATGGACAAATTCCGGCCAGACTGCAATTTTAAATTGCGCAGGCCCAGGTACTGGTCATCGGTTCCGGCCAGGATACTGCGCTTCGAGGTGTTTTTTTCAAAGTAGGCTTTAGCCGAGAGAAATTTAAAAGGCGCGAGGGTCTGAATGCCGGGCAGCTTTTTCAGCTCGCCCAGATCCGGGGATTTCAGCCCGTCGTTTGGGTTTTCGGCGTAGACACTGGCCGTCAGAATATCGCCGCCAAGAGCGTCCATCTTCTGGCTGACGGACTGGTTGGCGCCCTGTCCAATGCCTACCAGAAGAATGACCGAGGCGATGCCGATAATGAGGCCAAGCATGGTCAGCAGACTCCTGAGCTTGTTGGAGAGCAGACTTGCGGACGCGTATTTCAGGATTGTGGACAGCCGCATGGCGCACCTCCTGACGTGTCCTCGCAGAGCCTGCCGTCAAAGATCTGGAGCACCCGGCCGGTTTCCCGGGCCAGGCCAAGATTGTGGGTGATGAGAACAATGGTCTGCCCCTGCTGGTTGAGCCGCTGGAACAGGGACATGATTTCAATGCTGGTCTTTGAATCCAACGCGCCGGTCGGCTCGTCGGCCAGAATGATCTCCGGCTGTCCGATGAGGGCCCGGGCGATGGCGACGCGCTGCTGCTGACCGCCTGAGAGCTGCGAGGGGATGTGCCTTTCACGCCCCCCGAGACCAACGCGCTGCAGGTAGTCATGGGCGGCAGCAGTCATTTCTTTTTGACGGATGCCCCGAAGACTCAGTGGGAGCTTCACGTTTTCCAGGGCGCTCAGCTTACTCAGAAGATTGAAATTTTGAAAAACAAAGCCGATCTTCTGGTTGCGCAGTGCTGCCAGTCCGTTGTCCGACAGGGTGCTGACCTCCTGGCCATCCAGATAATAGGCGCCGGAATCCGGGATGTCCAGCAGCCCGAGAATATTCATGAGAGTGGACTTTCCAGAGCCGGAGGGCCCGACAATAGAGACAAACTCGCCTGGCCTGACATGCAGACTGATGTCGGAGAGTGCCTGGACAGCCTCACTGCCCAGACAGTAACTTTTTTCAATATGCGAGAGCCGTATCATTACAGAACCTCCTGCTCAGTCATGTTCATCTCCCCGCCAGAGGTTTCCGCGTCTGACGGCTCACCCGCAGATGGGAGAATGACGGTATCGCCTTCGTTGAGACCGCTTGTGATCTCAACGTCCTGGCCGTCAGATATGCCGGTTTCGACTTTGCGCTGTTCCTCTGCGTCCCCAGCTTTCACCGTGACATATTTGCCGTCCTCGCCGCTCTGGATGGCTGCGACAGGCACACTCAGCACATTGTCGGCGGACCGGACGTTAATGCTGCAGCTGGCAGACATGCCAAGCTTCAGACTTCCGTCATTTTCAAAATCTGCCGAAACCGTGAATTTTGAACCGGATGTGTCATATTTGCCAATCTGGTTGATGGACGACAGCTTTCCGGCAAAGGCTTTGTTGCCAAGGGCAGCCACGGTAATGCTGACAGGCTGATCCTCATGCAGGCTGGCCAGGTCATTCTCAAAAACACTCATCTGCACCTGCAGATTGTGGACGTCGGAGACCTCAACCGCGTGTTCGGCGGTCAAAGCCTCGCCCTTTGCGGGCAGGGCAGTGCCTGTGATAACCAGATCAAAGGGGGCGTTAAGGGTTTTGCCATTGGTGTACTCTACGACCGGGTAGCCCTCCGAGACGGTCTGCCCGACTGAGGCGCACAGGGCCTTGAATTTATAATCCGTATTGGGCTTCAGGCTCTGGGTCCGGCGGGTTTTGATCTCTCCGGAGGACGTGAAGGTCTGGACAATGTTTTTTTTAACCGCGTTCGCTGTCATGACCTGGCTGTTTTCGAAAGCCTTGGCCTGTGCGGCGGTGTTTGACCTGAGATAGGCATAGGCCATCACGCCGATGACTGAAAGCAGGATGGCGATGATCAGAATTTGTTTTGCGTGTTTCATCTGATGTTCCTTTCTGCCCGGTTATCCGGTGGTGCTGAAAGCTTTGGCAGTGGCCTTGCGCTGCTGTGCCGAGACAGAAGTGTCAATGTCGGGCAGGGGTTCTATTTTTTTAGTCATTTCTGTTTTCTGGGCCATCAGCAGTCCGCCCAGGATCAGGATGACAACCGTCAGCAGAGCGATGATGGCTTTAAATACTTTGATGTTCATATGTTTACCTCCGTTTGCTTTTCTGTCTGCATTCTAGCAAAAGCAAACTTAAAAAATCGTGAAATAAAGGCAGCGTAAAAAATTAAGATGGCTTTAAGCAGATCTGTTTCACTGTTTTTTAAGGCAGCCTGTGGTAAACTGGAACAAAAAGGAGGTTGCTGATGAAGCTTTTGATTATCGAAGATGACCCAAACCTGTCCGATGTGATCAGGCAGTGTGTGGCGCCTTTTTACCAGACCGAGCAGGCCTTTGACGGCGAGGAGGGGCTCTATTACGCCAGCCAGAATATCTATGACCTGATTCTGCTGGACCTGATGCTGCCCCTTATTGATGGCTATGAGGTGCTCCGGCAGCTGCGGGAGCAGAAAATTTACACACCGGTGCTCATCCTGACAGCCAGAGGGACCATGACCGACAAGACAAAGGGGTTTCGTACCGGCGCGGATGATTATCTGGTCAAGCCCTTTGACAGAGACGAGCTTTTGCTGCGCATCGAGGCGATTCTGCGCCGCAGCACAGGGCATTACGACATTGCGGCCCTCTGCTTTAAAGAACTACGGGTCGAGACAATGACGCGAACCGTCACCGTTGCCGGCGAAGCCCTTGACCTGCGCGGCAAGCAGTACGACATTCTCGAATATCTGGTCAGCCACCAGGAGCAGCTTGTGACCAAGGCCCAGATTTTTGACAAAATATGGGGATTTACCACAGATACAAGCTCCAACGTGGTGGAGGTGTACGTAAGTGCACTGCGCAGGATTCTGTCGGGCTGCGGATATGATAGCTGTCTGAAAACCATTCGAGGTGTCGGCTATATGCTGACCAGTGGGGAGAAGGCGCATTGAATGAGAAAAAATGGATTCGCCGGGAATTTATACGGAGCCTGCTGCTTTTTATCTTGGCCTTTTCGTGTATCTATTCAGTGCTGGGCCTGCTCATCTATGGTATTGTGCGAACCAACCTGTACGCGTCAGTGGACGAGATACTGCTGGCCGACCAGGGAACAACCTACGCGGCGTTGATGATGGAGGAGGGAAGTGTGCTTGAGGCCGAGGAGCCGGAGAGCGGCGATGTTGCCGCCGATCAGGCCGAGCTGATCGGCGACCTTCCCGAGATTAACCCGAGAGTGCTGTATATTGCGAGAGACAGGGATGGCAGCCCGCTCTATTATTCGGATATAAACGGCGATCTTTATGAGGAGCTATACAAAGGCTTCACCTTTAATTCCAATGAGCTGGACACCCTGTATTTCATGACGCTGGGCGGGCGCTACCATTACCGGGCCATCAACCGGATGATCGAAAAAGCCGATGGACAGAAGGAATACCTGCAGATACTCATCAACGTTGACGCCGAGGATGAGATCCTGCGCAATGTGGTAGCGGGACTGGCTGTCTCGCTGGGCGCGGCGGTCTTTCTGTCCGCCGGCGTGGGCTGGCTGCTGTCCCGGCGCATTTTGAAGCCAGTGACTGAGGCATACCAGAAACAGACTGAGTTTGTCCAGAACGCCTCCCATGAGCTGAGGACACCGCTGACCATTATCCGGACCACCCAGGAGCTGCTCCTCAGCGACCCGGAAAGCCGGATCATTGACAAGTTTGAGGCCATTAACCGCACCATCGACGAGACACGGCGGCTGACAAAAATGACAGAGGACCTGATCCTGCTGGCAATGACCGACACAAGCCAGACAAAACTGCAGAAAGAGCCAGTGTCCCTTGAACATTTGCTGAGTGGCGTGGGCGAGGCCTACTGTGAGATCGCGGGGCTGGAGGGCAAGAAAATGAGAATGGATTTTCGGTTTAAGGGAAATATTGAGGCAGATTCGGACAAGCTCCGCCAGCTCGCGGTCATTCTGCTGGATAACAGCTTTAAGTATACCGAACCCGGCGACAGCATTGCCATGAGCACTGAGGAGAAAGATGGAAAAGTGGTTTTAAGGATCAGCGATACCGGCATCGGTATCAGCGATGAGGATATGCGCCATGTCTTTGAACGCTTTTACCGCGCCGACAAGGCAAGATCCCGCCAGACTGGCGGCAGCGGTCTGGGACTGACCATTGCCGAGAATATTGCCCTGCTGCACGGCGGCAGTATCCAGATGCGGCATCATACGCCAAAGGGCGTAGAGGTAATTGTAAAGCTGCCCGCTTAGCAGGCAGCCCGTGTCAGGAGAGCCACAGAGACAGCTGCGTCCTGCCGTCCGCGCAGCGTTCGCATTCAAAACGGCATTTTCCAGACACTGACAGGGCCTGGAGGTCTGGGGAGAGAGTGTCCAGAGGCTGTGTGCCCGGGAAGGTACAGACAACTCTCAGGCACTGACGGGAGTAGTCAAGGCTCAGCGTAAGCTCGGATTCAGAGCAGGGAGAAGCCGCCTCGCAGGCAGCGGCGGCTGTGTTCAGCACAGCGAGCAGAGTGGGGTAGAGAGTATTGTAGTCCAGGGGCAGGATATCCGGCACGCTGGCCTGGGCACTGACAGCCACGCCTTTTTCGGACAGGGCGCCCAGCCTGCCATTCACAAGGGTGTCGATCAGGTAATTGCCGCTAGTGAGAATAGGCTCTGCTGTCTCAGTCTCATCCAGCAGGTTTTGCAGCAGATGATTGGCAGGGCCGAGATCGTCATCATCTAAAAGCTTTTTGAGGACAAGCAGATGGTGCCTGAAATCATGAAGCAGCATTTCAGAGGACTGCAGCTTTTCGTTAAAGACTGCGCAGGCTTCCCGGCTCAGGGCTTTCTGGGGATCTGGCGGCGTGGTCTTTTCCTCCAGCTCCGCCACCCAGGTCAGGTTCTGGAGGCTGAAAAAAGCGACGCAGAGCAAAAGCACCAGCATGAGGGCAGTGGCAGAGGTGATGATCCAGCCGTAGAACAGATCGTTGGGCGTCAGGAAGATCCAAAGATAGAACAGCACCGGCGGGACGCAGAGGCTGGGCCAGAACCCCGTCCGGGTTGGTGTCAGGAGGTGGCTGGACATGCGGCGCATAAGTCTGAATAAAAACGGATAGGTGGCGGCCACCAGCACCACGTAAAGGCAGAGACCCGACAGGGGCCAGAGATAGCCGTCCTGTACAAAAGGACCCACCGACAGCTCTGGAAACAGCAGCCGGTTGAGAAAAGACGCCACCAGCGCGATACCAGCGTAAAAGCTGGAGATAAAGGTCAGGCAATAGAGCTTTTTAAAAAAAGGCGCGCGGATTACAAACAGGTAAATGAGAAAGCAGCAGCCCTGCTCCAGAAACATGAGCAGATTGATGAGATTTACGTTGGAAGCGGGTTTTCCGGCGCGGATGGTATCCATAAAAACCATGGCGATAAAGATTCCGAGGATCAGGAAACCGCCAAATACAAAGAAGAGTACCGGGCGCTTCCGCTCCCAGGTCTGTCTGGCCCAGAAGGGGTAAATGCACAGAAAAGCAGGCGGTACGGTCTGCATCAGGAAGCCGAGCAGCGCCCTGAAAAAATAGAATATCATAAGTTACACTCCTGTCAAACGAGGTTGTAAAGCTTTGCTGATTACAGTTTATCACAAAAAAATATGGTGGACAACGATTAAAAAACAGCAGCGCCCAGGCGTGCTGTTTTTTAAAAAGACTGTTTATTTTTTCATCCTGCCATTGGTTTTGGATAAACGGTAGGCCAGGGTACAGAAAGAGATGCCCATTGATAAAAAGGCAATGCCAGCCCAGATCACAATGGTGAAGGCGGCAAAGACAGGGTGGAACAAGAGCACTATGGAAAGAATGACAACCACAATGCCCAGGGCCAGTGTCCAGCCCCATGCCTTATCGCCCTTTGATTTGGCCGTAAAGGCAAAGCCGATGGTGTTAAAGCCGCCGAATAGAATGGCAAAGGCAACGTAAAAGACCAGCACATCTGCGGTAATGCCCATGTTGGCAATCATGATAATGCCGAGAACGAGCATCAGAATCCCGGATACCAGATTCCAGCCCCATGCAGGAATGCTTTTGCGGTTGATCAGGGTAACCGCAGTGGAGGCGAGTCCGGAGATCAGAAATGTGATGGCAAAAACAATGGCAAGGGCAGCAAATCCATTGGCTGGCGTAAAAAACAGCCAGACACCAAGGCCGATGGCGAGGATACCAAGAATCAGAAAAACCCACCAGTGTTTGATGGCACCTGTAAGCTCCTCCTCAAAATTTTCAAACGATTCTTTATTCATATCAAACTCCTTTCATAAAATAGTGGTTGAAAAACGATTGGTTTTATTATATCGGATGGAAGAGGGCCGCGCAATAAAACCGCACAAATAGCAGGTTTAACCGCCTGAATGCAGCTTTAGAGAAAGCATTTAGGCGGTCAGACGAGCCATTTGTGCGGCCGAAGACAAAAAGGCTGAGGACTGTGCTATAATGAATAAAATGTTTAAAGAGGAGGAGTAACAAATGGCTGAATGTCATAACAAACTGGACTGTGCCTGTACCTATCCGGGCTGTCCTCGTCATGGGAAATGCTGTGAATGTGTGGCCCACCATCGTGATACCGAGGGAGGCTTTCCAGGCTGTTTTTTCACAAAAGAAGGTGAAGCTTTGTGGGATAGGAGCTTTGAAGCCTTAATGAAGGACAGAGAAAACAACTAAATGATTACCTTTTTTGCTGCGCTGGCGATTTTAATCGCCGGATATTTTACGTACAGCAAAGTGGTCGAGCGGATATTCGGGCCTGATGACCGGCCCACGCCAGCCACTACCATGACCGACGGCGTGGACTATGTGCCCATGAAACAGTGGAAGATCTTTCTGATCCAGCTGCTCAACATTGCTGGCCTGGGGCCCATCTTTGGCGCCATCTCCGGCGCACTGTGGGGACCCGTTGTTTTTTTATGGATTGTTTTCGGCACCATTTTTGCCGGCGGCGTCCACGATTTCCTGTCTGGGATGATCTCCATCCGCCACAGGGGCAACAGTATTTCTGAGATTGTGGGAATTTATCTTGGAAAGGGTATGAAGACCGTTATGCGCGTCTTTTCCGTGGTGCTGCTGGTACTGGTGGGCACTGTTTTTGCCACAGGACCTGCGGCGCTTCTGGCCATGCTTACGCCCGATGCGCTGGATGCTGGCTTCTGGCTCATTGTGGTTTTGATTTATTATTTCGCGGCAACTCTGCTGCCCATTGACAAGGTTATCGGGAAAATCTATCCCTTTTTCGGTATTTGTCTGATCATCATGGCGCTGGGCGTGGCCGGCGGCATCATCATCCAGGGCTACACCATTCCAGAGCTGACCCTGCAGAATCTGCACCCCAAGGAGCTGCCTGTCTGGCCGCTGATGTTTGTGACCGTGGCCTGCGGCGCGATTTCCGGCTTTCATGCTACCCAGTCGCCTATGATGGCGCGGTGCATAACCAGTGAAAAGCAGGGGCGCTCCATCTTTTACGGCGCTATGGTGGCCGAGGGCGTCATCGCCCTGATCTGGGCCGCGGCGGGCGTAGCTTTTTATCAGTCCACCGGCGGGCTTCAGGAAGCCCTTGCCGCCTATGGGGGACAGGGCGGCGTGGTCTATGAGATCTGCAATACCCTGCTGGGACCAGCGGGCATGGTGCTGGCCATGATCGGCGTTATTGCCTGCCCTATCTCCTCGGGCGACACAGCCTTCAGGAGCGCGCGCCTCACCATTGCGGACTGGTTTGACATCTCCCAGGACAAGATGCGCACCCGCCTGTATATCACCGTCCCGCTGCTGCTGGTGGGCCTGCTTTTATCCCAGATTGATTTTGATATTGTGTGGCGGTATTTTTCCTGGAGCAACCAGACGCTGGCCATGATCGCGCTGTGGGCCGGGGCGGTATACCTGTGCAGAAACCAGAAGAATTTCTGGATCGCCGCGGTTCCGGCCACCTTTATGTCGGCCGTCAGCGCTACCTATATCCTCATGGCAGAGGAGGGCCTGCGCCTGCCCGTCGCCTTTGCCTACCCGGCGGGGGTTATCTTTGCCGCAGCCTGCGCGGTGGTGTTTTATTTTAAGGCGGTGCGCCCTCCGCAGGCGCTCAGGCCCGAGAAAATGTAAGGAATGAGGTACGGCGTGTTTTAGACCGTACCGTTTTTTAAACGAGAGGAGAACCCATGAAAACAAGACGGAGTGCCCGGGGACTGCTGCTGGCAGCCCTTTTGCTGATGAGTATCCTGCTGACTGGCTGTGTCGCCCGGCAGGCAGAAAATAAAGAAGCCCCGACCGATTACGCTGTGGCGGCGAACTGGCTGGCGATGCCCGATACGCCCGATAAGCCTGTGGATGTCTTTTACCTGTATCCTACGGCCTGGCATAAGGAAAGCGCGGAGGAGCCTAACATCTGCACTGTTGACAACGCCACCCTGCGCGAGACCGCGCCCGAAATGCTGAGACAGCAGGCCAGCGTCTTTGAGCCTGTGGCCAATGTCTACGCGCCCTATTACCGGCAGGCCGACGCGGCTTACTGCCTGGGCCTGTCCCATGACGAGGAATACGCTCTGCTGAACGGCGTGCCCAAGACAGACGTGTTCGCAGCCTTCGACTACTATCTTGAGCACGAAAACAACGGCCGCCCTTTTATCCTGGCCGGTCATTCCCAGGGCTCCAACATGCTGCTCTACCTGCTGGATGAGTACATGGAAAAAAATCCCGAGGTGTATGCGCGTATGGTGGCCGCCTACGTGATTGGTTATTCTGTTACTGGGGACTACCTCGCCCAGAACCCACATCTCCGGTTTGCAGAGGCGGCCGATGATACGGGTGTGATCATCTCCTACAATACCGAAGCGCCAGGTGTCACAGCGGATAACCCTGTACTGCTGCCCGGCGCAAAGGTCATCAACCCCATCAGCTGGACCCGGGATGAGACCCTCGCGCCAGCAGAGCAGAGCCTCGGCTCTGCCAGCAGAGAGGACCCGTCTGTCAAGAGCCTCCCCTCCGCTGACGCCCGTATCGATAAAGTCCGCGGCGTCCTAATCTGTGACAACCAGGACACCGATGCTCTAGCTCCCGGAAACGCTGTCTTTCCAGAGGGCGTTTACCACGGGTACGACTATGCCTTCTATTACTACAACCTCCGCGAGAACGCAGGGCAGCGGATCGAGGCTTATTTAGCGAGGCGGTAGCCGATTACCAATCCCATGCGGGCCGGAGGAGAACAATGCGATAATCGTATTGATCAACCCCGGAAAAATAATCGACTGAAATATGCGACCCCATCTATTAAAAAGAAACTGAAAACCTGACGTTTTCAGTTTCTTTTTAAGTGCCACCTCAATTGAGAATGGCAAAAGCGATGTTCAGATAGGTAGCGAACAGAATCCAGAGGAGGTAGGGCACCATGAGGCCCGCAGCCAGAGTGGAGATCTTTTTAAACCACACAATACAGGCGATGACCGCCGCGTCCAGGAGCAGGATAACCACGGCTGCCAGCCAGAAGGAGCTGCCGCCAAAAAAGAGGATACTCCACAAAAAGTTGAGGAGCAGCTGAATGACAAAAAGCCCGGCAGCTGAGCGTTTGAGCTTTTCGTCTGTGTTCGTCCGTAAAACCAGAAAAATGGCAATGCCCATGAGCAGGTAGAGCACGATCCAGACCGGCCCGAACACCGAGCCCGGCGGCGACAGGGGCGCCTTGTTTAGCATGGCGTATTTACCGGCAATGTCGCCGGCCAGAAGTGAGGAGCAGAAGCCCACCAGCTCCACCACCACCACGGCGAGGATTAACTGAAGAATAGGTATTAATTTATTTTTAGTCATGATATTACCTCCTTTAAGGCTTTTGTTTTAATCATATTTATCCAGAATCGGGCTTGTGAAACAAAAAACAGCCTGCAGACAACACGGATCACCGTATTCATTTGCGCCCGGGTGTGCTAAGATAAGAATAACAGAGGCTGCTTTACGGCGATGTTCGGATCGCTGTGGGGTTACCTGCTGCAGTAGAAAAAAGAATATGAGGTGAACCAAATGACTGAAAGAGAAAAAATGCTGGCGGGTGAGCTGTACGACTGCAGCGATCCGGAGCTGCTGGCGCAGTGGCACAAAGCCAAAAACCTGGTGCGGGCCTATAACCAGACAGCTTCAGAAAATTTGGATGAGAAAGACCGGATTTTGGGGGCCCTTTTGGGAAAGCGTGGTGCAAACCTGTGGATAACACCGCCGTTTTATGTGGATTATGGCGTCAACATCTGCTTTGGTGAGAACTGCGAGGTCAACATGAACTGCACATTTTTGGACGATAATAAAATCGTCATCGGGGACAATGCCCTCATCGCGCCCAATGTCCAGATATACACGGCATTTCATCCGGCCAGCGCGGCGGACCGTTTCGGACCGCCCAGAGAGGACGGGAGCTTTGCTTTCTGCAAGACCCAGACCGCGCCAGTTATCATCGGCGATAATGTCTGGATTGGCGGCGGAGCCATTATTCTGCCCGGTGTCACCATTGGCGATAATGTGGTCATCGGCGCGGGCAGTGTGGTGACAAAGGATATTCCATCAGATAAGGTTGCGATCGGAAGCCCCTGCCGGGCTGTCCGGGAGAATACATGAGCGTGGAACCGTTCTGACTGAAGCTGAGGACAGAGCAGTTTTAATTGGTTGTACTTCTGCTGTACTCCCTACGGTATCATAGAGGAAAGAATACCCGTGAAGGAGGAACAGAAAATGAAACTGCGGAAAACCATTAAGAAGAATTTCAGCCCGCTCCTGGCAGCGCTGCTGGTAACGCTCCTGCTGGCAGTCATGATTTTAATGGTGGGCCTGATCGGCCGCTCCATAAAGGATCAGCTGCTGCGCTCAGGTAGTCTGCCCCAGGGGCAGATCGTCAGCCTCGCAGAGGAAACGCGCTCGGGAGGCGAAAAGCGTGGTGTTTTATAAAAAGAATAATATTTCTGGAAACTTCCGGCGCTGCCAAAGGGCAGCGATACCAAAAAGGGTCTGCTGAAATCATTGCGATTTTGGCGGGCTCTTTTTTATTTATGAAGAATTTCTTAAGTGTATTGACAATTCGTCTAGATGAATGTATTATTGTATTAAGTTCTTAGTACAACAATACAGTAATACAAAGGAGGACATTATGGAATGGATCATTGATTCCGACCGGCCGGTATACAAACAGCTCATCGAGCAGATAGAACTCCGGATCGTTTCCGGTCTTTTCGCCCCAGGCGATAAATTGCCATCGGTCAGAGAAATGGCGGCAGAGGCTTCAGTCAATCCGAACACTATGCAGAAAGCACTTTCGGAGCTGGAGCGGACAGGCCTTGTGTATGCGCAGCGGACAAGCGGCAGATTCATAACGGAGGATAATAAAATGATACAGGAAACAAAAGAAAATTTAGCGATCAAGGAAATTGAAAACTTCCTGGAAAAAATGGAAAAGCTCGGATTTAAGAAAGAAGATATCATCACACTGATGGAACGTGAGGATAAGGAGGGAAAATAATGAACCCAATTTTAGAATGCATTGACCTGACAAAGAAGTTCGGCACCAAGGAAGCCTTGTCCGAAGTGAACTGTCAGCTTCCAAGAGGCCGTATCATTGGGCTTTTAGGTCCCAACGGCAGCGGCAAGACCACACTTATCAAGACAGCGACCGGGCTTCTGACCCCCACGTCCGGACAGCTTCTGGTGGCTGGCATGGCCCCCTCGGTCGAGACCAAGAAGATTGTGTCCTACCTGCCAGACCGCACCTATTTAAGCGACTGGATGACCGTCACCCAGCTCATCGCCTTCTTTGACGATTTCTACGAAGATTTTAACAGCGTGAAGGCCTACAATATGATCAGCGACCTGGGCATCGACACTAAGGACCGCATCAAGACCATGTCCAAGGGGACCAAGGAAAAGGTCCAGCTGATCCTGGTCATGAGCCGCGACGCAGAGCTGTATCTTTTAGATGAGCCCATCGGCGGGGTCGACCCGGCCGCGCGGGATTACATCCTGGGAACCATCATTACCAATTATAACGAAAACGCGACTGTGGTCATCTCGACCCATCTGATCGCCGATATTGAAAAGGTGCTGGACGAGGTGGTGTTCATCAACCAGGGACGCATCGTCATGAATGCCAGCGTGGATGAAATCAGAGAAAAACAGCATAAATCCGTGGATGAGCTGTTTAGAGAGGTGTTCAAATGTTAGGAAAACTCATGAAATATGAAATCAAGGGAACGGCCCGTCTGCTGCTGCCCGTCTACGCGGCGCTGCTGGCCATGACCCTGATTAATAAAATATTCCTGTCCATCAACTCAGAGGCCACGGGCTTCATCATGACAACCGGTATCAGTATGGCGCTCTATGTCTGTATCATCATTGCTCTGGTGGTTATGACCTTTATTGTCATCATTCAGCGTTTTTATAAAAACCTGATGACCGACGAGGGCTATCTGATGTTTACGCTCCCTGTGCCTACCTGGCAGCAGATTGTCTCCAAGCTGGTCATTGCCCTGATGTGGACCTTTGTATGCGGTATTGTTATCATGCTGTCCATTATGATCCTGGCCATCGACGGCGCCAGCCTGCAGTATATGGGTGAGTTCTTCCAGGAACTGGGGCGTGCCTTCAACTCACCAGAGGGCGGACAGGCTGCTCTGATTCTGATCGAGCTGTTTATCCTGATGATCGTTGGCGTTTGCTGCAATGTTCTTCAGGTGTACACCTCCATCTCAGTGGGACAGCTCTTCGGCAAGCATAAGGTCATCGGCGCTTTTGTGACCTACATTGCCATCAACATCATTCTGCAGATCATTTTTACAGTGATGACCGTCAGCTTTGCCTTAACCTCAGATACCAGTATGCTCAACGCGTTTTTTAACAATATGGACCCTGTGACCGCAGTCAACTGGATGCTGAACATTGGAACCCTGGGTAACCTGATCCTGTCAGCGATCTACTTTGCAGTGACGAACTATATCCTGAAAAATAAACTCAACCTGGAATAATCCAGACGGAAATTTTAAACCCCCGGCACGGTCTGCTTCAGACCGTACCGGGGGTTTTTAGGTTCTTGCTCACTTACCGTACACGGTTTTTCTTAAGAAATCTAGATCATCGGTTTGGGACATCTCGTTCGAGGACCATTGGTCGTCAATCATCATGACGCGCTTACTCTGGGAGGTGTACGGCTCCCAGACGACGCCGGATGCAAGGGCGGTGCCCTGGTTGGGATTGCCGGTTTTAATGAAGTTTACCCAGGCGGTGTGCATGTCGACGGCGGTTTGTTTTCCGGCCTTGTCGAGCTTCAGGCTGTCAAGCTCATTGCCGAATACAAGCGGTAGCTCGGAGGCGTGGTAGGCTGCAGGGTTATCCGGGGTGCTGTAGTTAAATTCATAATAGTAAACCGGATGCCCGTTTTGGCTAAGGGTGTCGGCAAATGTGGTGGCACCCAGGCGGAAACCGGCCAGCGTCAGCAGCTGCCGCGCTCTATCAGAGGCTGTGTGTTCGGCGTCGACCGGCCAGCGTGCAAGGGCTTGCTCCGCAGCTTCAGCCCCCAGAATACGGTAGGCGTAGGCGGCATAATCTCCGGCCTCCAGACCATCTGGAATAAAAATCAGACCCTCATCCCTGTTATTTCCGACTAACAGGCGAACCGGGTTATAATCCCCATTAGCCAGTGCCTTCTGGGGGTCGACGGGCAGCACCACGCCATCGTTGACTGGCCAGAAGCTCAGGGCGTTGGGCAGAGTCATATCCATGTTAAATTGGGACATGGCTGTGAGGGCGTGGCCGTCGATCTGGCGCAGGCGATTAAGCCCCTCCAGACTGTCGTCCGCCCCAAAGCTACGGGCAAAAGCACCGGAGACAGCGGCAGACGCAGACGCGTCGCCTCCTGAGTAGGGCGAGACTGCCGAAGCATCCAGAATACAGCCGCTCTCCATAATGGCCTGATTAAAAAGCCCTTTGGCCAGGGGGCTCATGATCAGGGCTGAAACGCTGAAGGAACCAGCCGATTCACCGCCGACGGTGATGTTTTCGGGATCACCGCCAAAGGCGCTGATGTTTTCCTTCACCCATTTAAGAGCCTGTATCTGGTCCAGTGTGCCAAAGTTGCCTGTTGTGCCGTCCTCAGCTTTTGAAGCCTCAAGCCCCAGAAAGCCAAGAGCGCCCAGCCGGTAATTGATGGTGACGCCCACCACGCCGTCTTTGGCAAAATTTGTACAGTCATACATGCTTTTTGCCCCAGAGCCCTGGAAATAGGCGCCGCCGTGGATAAAAACATAAACCGGCTGTTTTTCGCCCTCCTGGGCGCTGGTCCATACGTTCAGGTTCAGACAGTCCTCATCTGGTGTGGGAATATCATCTGCAGTGGGCTGGAGTGCCGATGAGCCAAACTCAGTACAGTCCAGGGTGTCACTCCAGGGCTCTGCTGGTTCGGGCGCCAGGAAGCGCAGACTGCCCACCGGCGGTTTTGCATAGGGAATGCCTTTGTAAACAGACACGCCGTCCTGCTCGAGTCCTTGCACGCGGCCAAGAGTTGTCGCCGTATAAATAGATTGAACGTCCGAGTCCACAGCTCGTCCACCCGTGGATGAGCAGCCTGCCGCTGTTAAAAGCAGGCCCAAAATCAACAAAAATAGAACTAAAAATTGCCGTTTACATGTTTTCATTGCAAGCCCTCCATGTTTTTAGTACTTTTATTATAACGGCATAGAGCGCAGGCTTCAATCGTTCCACTTAAAAGACAGGTCTGACCGCATAAACAAGATGGTTTCTTAAGAATAAAAAAGAGAAGTCAGGCAGGTGATGTGTCCCCCTTTTACTGGACAAAACAGTAGAGGGGGATTTTTCTTATGCGTTACAGTTATGAATTTAAATTAAGATGTGTAGAATTGTATAAAGAAGGGAGCCAGATGGAAACACCAGAAAATGTTAAAATAAAATTCTTCGGAGATAAAATCAGACAATGGTGTCGAATTGCAGACTCGTGTGGTTCGCAGGTGTTAAAACATTCTGATCAATCTAAAGAATGGGCACCTGATTTTTCATTCAGATCAAGATTGGCAGTATCAACATGAATTTTACCGGAAGACTTTGAAAAAACATGGGATTATCCAATCTATGTCCAGAAAAGGCAATTGTTATGATAATTGTATCATGGAAACTTTCTTTGGAAGACTGAAAACAGAAATATACTATGACCATGAATCAGAATATAAATCTTTTGAAGTGTTCTCAGTAGCAGTTAAAGAATATATATACGACTATAATAATAAAAGAATTCAGGCTAAAACAAAATGGATGCCGCCTGTGATTTACAGACAAGCATCCACATAATAATTTCTATTCGATATGTGTCCAGAAATCTGGGTACACATCATAGGGTGACTTCTCTTTGGCCGGTACGGTTTATATAGACCATACCGGGGGTTCTTGGTTTTACTCCACAGTCTCCGTCTGAGTCCCCGGAACAGGGACTGCGTCGGAAATGGGAAGGATCTTCTGATGATAGATGCGTCTTAAAAAAGCCGCACTGAAGAGAACCGAAGCGATCTCGGCAATGGGGAAGGACCACCAGATGGCGTCCAGATTGCCGGTGAGGGACAGCAGATAGGCCGCGGGCAGCAGCACCACCAGCTGGCGGGCCACTGAGACGATCAGGCTCAGCACCGCGTTGCCAAGGGCCTGGAACACGGACAGCGAGATGATACAGAAGCCCGCGAACAGAAAACTCAGGCTGATGATCCGCAGCGCCACTGTGCCGATGGCCAGCATATCCGGCGAGGCGTTAAAAATGGAAAGAAGCACTCCCGGGAAGAGCTGGAATACAAGAAAGCCAAGGATCATGAGCCCCACGGCGTACAGCATGCTCAGCTTGATGGTTTTGACGAGCCGGTCCTTTTTCTGAGCGCCGTAATTGTAGGCAATGATGGGCACCATGCCATTGTTCAGGCCCATGACCGGCATAAAGATAAAGCTCTGGAGTTTGAAGTAAACTCCGAAAACCGCTGTGGCCGTAGAGGTAAAGGCCAGCAGAATTTTGTTCATGCCAAAGGTCATAACTGAGGTGATGGACGCCATGATAATGGATGGCACGCCCACCGCATAAATACGCCGGATGGTGCCGCCGTTTGGCCTGAAGCCCCGGAGCTTCAGGGTGAGCTCATGGTTTTTCCTAAGGTTCAGAATACAGGCAAACAGCATGGCCACGACCTGGCCGATTACCGTCGCGGCGGCTGCGCCGGCTACCCCCATTTTTGGGAAGCCAAAAAGCCCGAAGATCATGATGGGGTCCAGAATCAGGTTGATGATGGCTCCGGTGGTCTGGGTGCACATGGTGAGCAGCGTCTTGCCCGTGGCCTGAAGCAGGCGTTCAAAGGTAATCTGCCCGAAAATGCCAAAGGAAACCACAGAGCAGATCGCCAGATACTGGGTGCCGTAATCCACGATTTCCCCAATGTTTGTCTGGGTCTCGAAGAAAAAGCGGGTAAAGAAAAGCCCGAAGATAACGAAAGCCAGAGAGCTGAGGACAGCCAGGAAAACTCCGTTGTTGGCAGCCCGGTTGGCCTCTGTAAAATTTTTTTCGCCCAGGCTCTTAGACAGCAGAGCGTTGATCCCCACGCCTGTGCCTGTGGCGATGGCGATCATCAGGTTCTGTACCGGGAAGGCCAGCGATACGGCAGTCAGCGCGTTCTCGCTGATCATGGACACAAACATGCTGTCCACAATGTTATAGAGCGCCTGAACCAGCATGGAAATCATCATGGGCAGGGCCATAGTGATCAGCAGGCGGTTGACCGGCATGACGCCCATTTTGTTCTCCCCGGCCGGGTAGGACTCTTGACGCATAAAGATCACTCCTTTTTGAATATGAATTAATTTTTCACAAAATGAATAGCAGTGCCCATCCCTGAAAAACTGAGATGTCACACTGCCTGTTATTATTATAATAATTGCCGGCTTTAATGTCAATGAATGAAGGACAGGCTGTTGCCGTTTGCAAAATGTGAATACGTTTAAGAAAAACATGATACAATAACAGAGAAAACTCAGAAATGAAGCATAAAGGAAGAGGAAAATTATGAACGAAGCATTGCGAGCGATGGTAGAGGCCTGCGATTTTGAGGAAACCGTAGCCGTCGACCCCAGACAGATTCACATCACCCAGGACGTCCGGGACGCCTGCGCCAAAAACGACTGTGGCCATTATGGCCAGAATTATATGTGTCCCCCGGCCGTCGGTGATCTGGACCACTACCGTGAGGTGGTAAACAGCTACACAAACGGGTTGTTGTTTTCACAGGTATACCGGTTTAAAAACCGGCAGGATTACCGCCGAATGAATGAGATCATGGCTGGATTTGAAAAAACAGTGGAAAAGCTGCACCGTGCTATCCGCAAATCCGATATGGAGGGAACGGTTTTTTCAGCGGGCTGCTGCACCATCTGTAAGGAATGCGGCATTCTGACCGATGATCCCTGCCGCTTCCCCGACGAGGCCATGCCCTCACTGGAGGCGTCCGGCATCGACGTGGTTCAGCTCACAAAGGATACCGGACTGGTCTACAATAACGGGCCCAAAACCATGACCATCATCGGCCTGATTTTATACAACGAATAAAAGCTTAAGAAAAGACAGCCTTGTGAAGGCTGTTTTTTTGCGGTTTTAATGCGCGTGACAGGTCATGAAAACGTGAGCGGTTAGAAAAGGCGGCAGACACACTTGTTTTTACTTGAAATTATGTTATAATATCCTCATTGTACGTTCATGTAAAGTAATTCTGTTATAAGGAGGGGAATGGCTCAAACCACTTTGCATCAATGGAACAAAAGCGCCAGAACTCATACGTGAGCCCGTAATATTTGAGTTGACGAGGACAGGGAGTATCGAAAATTCGGCGGATGCCCTGGAAGGTGGACTGTTAAAACAGCGGAGTGATCCGCTGCACAGAGCAGACACCAAAATCTACTTGAATGAGGTGCATTTATTATGTGTGGAATCGTTGGTTATATTGGTCTGAATCAGGCCCAGAAAGTATTGATTGATGGTCTCTCAAAGTTAGAGTACCGCGGTTATGACTCAGCCGGCATTGCAGTGCTGGACAAGGACAATGCGATTAAAGTCAAAAAACGCAAGGGCCGTCTGAAAAATTTAGAGGATGAGCTTGAAAAAGAAGCTCTGACGGGTACAGCTGGCATTGGCCATACCCGCTGGGCGACCCACGGCGAACCTTCTGATATCAACTCCCATCCCCATTGCAGCATCGATAACCGCATCGCGGTCGTCCACAATGGGATCATTGAAAACTACATCGAGCTCAAGGAAGAGCTGATCAAAAAGGGACACCTTTTTGTGTCCGATACCGATACTGAGGTCATTGCCCATCTGCTTAATTCTCTGTACACCGGGGACATGGTTGAAACCCTGCGCCTGGCCATTGACAAAATCAAAGGCTCTTACGCGCTGGGCATCCTCTGCAATGAAGAACCCGACCGTATTATCGCCGTTCGTAAGGACAGCCCGCTGATCGTGGGCCTGGGCGAAGGCGAAAACTACATCGCTTCCGACATCCCTGCTATCCTGAGATACACCCGTAAGGTCTATCTGCTGGATAACGACGAGATCGCCATCCTGACCCGTGACAGCGTCACCGTGCTGGACGAATCCGGCCGTGAAGCCGGCAAGCAGGTCTTTAACGTGGATTGGGATCCAGGCGATGCCGAAAAGGGCGGTTACGACCATTTTATGCTCAAGGAAATCCATGAACAGCCAAAGGCGATGGCCGATACCCTGACCGGACGTTGCTTCCCGGATAAAATCGTGCTGGACGACGTCAACCTTGACGCCGAAACCATGAAGAGTATCAACCGTATCCAGATTGTAGCCTGCGGAACCGCCTACCACGCCGGAATGGTTGGAAAATACCTGATTGAAAAATTTGCCCGCGTGGCCGTCGAAACCGAACCGGCCTCCGAGTACCGTTATAAAGACCCGCTGGTCGATGCGCACACCCTGCTCATTGTCATCAGCCAGTCCGGCGAAACCGCCGACACCTTAGCCGCTATCCGTCTGGCCAAAGAAAAAGGCGCCCGCGTCCTGGCCATTACCAATGTGGTGGGCAGCTCTATCGCCCGCGAGGCAGACGATGTGCTGTACACCAACGCCGGTCCCGAAATCGCTGTGGCCTCCACTAAGGCTTACGTGACTCAGGTGGGCTGTATGATTTTGCTGGCCCTGCATTTCGGTCTGTTAAACGGCCAGGTAGACGAAGGCACCATGAAGCGTGTTACCAATGGCCTGAAGGATACCTCAGCCCTTATTGAAAAAGCTTTGGGAGACCATGACAAGATCAGGGAATACGCCTACGAACATTTTAAGGTTGACGATATGTATTTTATCGGGCGCGGACTGGACTACTACACCTGTCTGGAGGGCTCCCTGAAAGCCAAGGAAATTTCCTATATTCATTCCGACGCTTATGCGGCCGGCGAGCTGAAGCACGGTCCCATCGCTCTGGTTGATGTGGGAACTGTCGTCATTGCGGTCTGCACTCAGGGGAACGTCTTTGATAAAATGCTCAATGCTATCAAAGAGGTAAAGGCCCGCGGCGCCAACGTTATGGCCATTGCCAAAGAAGGTCATGAAGAGATCATCCCCGAAGTGGATCAGGTTTTCTTCATCCCACAGATGGATGATGAGATCACCCCGATCCCAACGGTTGTTTATCTCCAGCTCCTGGCCTATTACCTGTCCGTCGCCAGAGGCTGTGACGTCGACAAGCCAAAGAACCTGGCAAAATCCGTCACGGTTGAATAAAAAAGAAATTGCGAAAATAAATAAAGAGGTACGGTCTGTTTCAGACCGTACCTCTTTATTGTTTTTTAAAAATAAAATTTTGAATCAAAAATCTTGTCAGTAAACCATTGAAAATATGGTATAATAGTAATAATACAGAATTTTTCTATTGGTAAAGGCGGTGAGAACGACATGGATTTGCTGGATATGATAACAGAGGGTATCGTTGAGTTAGATGAGGAAAAGGTGATCAAAATCGTCAAAAGGGCGATTGTTGCAGAAATTCCTAAAATTGATATTATTGCTGCTTTGAGTGAAGGTTTGGATAAGGTCGGTGAAAAATATTCAAAGGGCGAGTATGTGATGTATGATCTCATGATGTCTGGAATCCTCTATGAGGAAGTAATGAGTCTGGAAGAGCTGAGCCTTGCTGAGAACTTGAAATCTGAGGAAAAGAAGGGGCTGATGGTGATTGGCACCATTGAAGGGGATGTACATGATATAGGAAAATCCATTTTTAAAAACGCGGTCTCCATGTCGGGCTTTGATGTTATTGATCTGGGTGTGGATGTACCGCCAGAAGTTTTTGTGCAGGCTATTGAGGAACATGCCCCCGATATTGTTGGTATCAGTATTATTATGACAGAAGCCATTAATAACGCAAAGCGAACTGTAGAGAAAATCAGAGAAAAGGTAGGGGCGGATTTGGATATTATTATTGGAGGTGTTGCGACAAATCTGAAAATTGCCCAATTTATCGGTGCAGATGCATACAGTAATAATGTCTTGAACGGTGTAAATATTTGTCTGAGAATGGTAAACGGCGATGGAAAAAAGTATTAAATATATCCAAATTTCGGATGAAATTAAAAACAAAATTTTATCAGGTATCCTTAAGCCCAACGAGATGCTTTCATCTGAAAATCAGTTGGCGGCAGAGTATAATGTCAGCCGGGTGACCATCCGAAAGGCTTTGATGCGGCTGATTGATGAGGGTTATCTTTTCTCTGTGCCTGGAAAGGGAACCTTTGTTGACTATTTTAACAAAAATACTTACCGGATTCCTCTGTCACTGGAAAGTATCCTGAAATCTCCTTATGATGGGGAAACGCTTATTGGCTCTAAAATCATTAACCCAGACATTGATATGGTCTATCATCTTCAGATTGCGCCTAAGGAAAAAGTCATCAGTATTGAATGGCTTTTGAGTATCGAAAATAATCCTGTGGTCTATGATATAAAATACATTCCTTTTTTTCCTGCGCTGCCTATTGGTGAGATCGACTTGAAATATTCGAGTCTTTCGCGTATTCTATCCTCAAAATTTAATTTAAGGGATTTACAGGAAGAAATAGCCATTGAATGTGTATGTCCAAATGATAAGATATGCCGGTATCTGGGGATGAATTTTGATTCTAATGAAGCGGTCATTCTTTTAAATAAATTTATCTATGACCGTGAGAATAACCCGGTCGGGTGGAGTTTGAATTATATTAGAAGTGATTACTGTACATTAAAGGCGGAATTTCAATGTTAGAAAAAAAGAAAAAAATTGAGACGACAACTTACGATGCGATTTATAAAGATATCAAGAATAAAATTGATCATGGTGAATTGAATCCGGGCGATAAACTCGATTCTGTCAGAAAACTGTGTGAAGTATATAACACCAGTGATATTACCATCCGAAAAAGCATCGAACTTTTAAAACAAAATCATTATGTGTACTCGAAAGAACGGGCTGGTGTTTATGTGTCTGGCGGCGAAAAAAAATATTTTTTTCTGAAGTTTCATGAAGTTACCAATATTATTGAATCGGTAAACCATCGAGAAATCATTGAATTTGGAAACATTGCGACTGCCGATTTCAATCATTATATCGGGTTGAAAAATGAGACAGTGCGCTGCGTGAAAATCGCTACGATTGGCTACAATGAAGCTTTTCCTGTTTTTTATGATGAAAAATATATTGTGAATAACGCGAAGCTCGTATTTGAGAATAAAGAAAAAGAAACACTGCTCACTACTATTGAAGATGTGTTGGATAATTACGATGTTGCAAAAAAATTGTATATTGAAGTAGAAAACAGTCGTACAGATATTCGTAAAAATCTTCTTCTGCCGGAGAGAATCGGGATGTTCCGATTTGTTAAGGAGTTTTTTACCCGTTCTGGTAAATTTATTGGTTTATCTAAAACTTACATTGGTGGCGACAATATTTCCTTAAAATGTTTGTAAAAAGATTGACTTCTCTGAAAAATAATGTTATATTGTGTATATCAAGTAACAATCAAATGAGGAAGAAATTTTCTATTTACTCTGAAAAAAATATATAAACCTATATTATCTGTTTTTATCATTTTATTGTGTATGTCATGTTTCATACAGATAGAAAGGAGGATAAACGCTGTGAAACATGAAATTTTATAAAAAGGGGGCGCAAAATTATTTTGCGTAATAAAAAATGAGTATAAGGGTAAAAAGATTTATTCAATTATTATGTTTATGTGTAGGTGCAACAGTTATTTATTTTATTCCGGTACATTTAAGAGCGACATTTTATGTGCCGATGCAGGAAGTTTTTTCGCTGACAAATACGCAGATCGGTGATTTGGCTGGGCTGTACGGTACGATGACTATTTTTACATATTTGCCCGGCGGTTGGCTTGCAGACAAGTTTTCACCCAGAAAAATGTTGGCTCTTTCTTATTTTGGGACGGGAATACTGACGTTTTTCCTGCTTCTAAAGCCAGGTTATTCAATGATGATGGTTATTTTTGCATTGTGTGGTGTGACAACAACGCTGACCTTTTGGGCAGCTTTGCTTAAAATCACGCGTGATTTTGGGAAAAATGATGGACAGGGAAAGGCTTTCGGAGGATTGGAAGGCGGACGTGGTCTAGCTGCGACGGTGATTCTCATGGGGGCTACCCTGATTTATGGGATGATGGGCGGAAATCCAACATCGATGATGATTATTATTTCGATTTTTGGAATTCTAAATATTTTGACAGGGATTTTTACATTAATTGTTTTTGATGAAATTAAAGAAGAGAAAAAAACAGGAGAGAATCCCTTTGCTGGCATTGTGGAGTGTGCAAAAAATCCAAATGTATGGTTGATTTCTTTCATTGTTTTGGGGATATATACAGTCCATTCTGTATCACAATATATCGCCCCCTTTGCAAATGAGGTATTTGCCGCAACCGTTGTATTTGGATCGATTCTATCGCTGTCAAAACAGTGGATGAAGCCTGTTGGGGGCTTTATCGGAGGATTTTTTGCCGACAAAATTGGGATTACCAATATGCTTTCTATTGGCGTTGTATTATTAGTAATATCAACGGGCGTCTTTGCACTTGTGCCTGGAAATCCGAGTTTGCTGATTCTTTTGATCATCAATACCTTAATTATGTTTACCATCGTTGCAGGTTTAAGGGGCTTATATTTTGCGAATATGAACGAAGCGGGTATCCCGTTAAGATTGACAGGGACCGTTATCGGTTTTGCTTCAACCATTGGATTTACGGCGGATGTTTTTATTCCGGTGATCTCAGGCAGATTATTGGACGCTTACCCAGGAGGACTCGGATATCGCATGATGTTTGGGATCGGAGCGCTCTTTTGTGTAATATCTTTCGTATTACTTCAAGTATTTAAAAAACGTAATGCGAAAACAATTGACGCGATTAAGCTTGAAAAGCTTGGACATCAGAAAGTAGAGGAAAATGCAGCAGAATGAAACCATATGAAAAATATATCAAAAAAGAAAATGTCGAGAAAATTCATAAGATATCAATGGATATTCTTGAAAATGTTGGGGTTAAATTTGAGGATGAATCTATTTTAGAGGTATTTAAAGAACATGGCGCCAGAATAGATGGCGATATTGTTTATATTGATCATAAACTTTTTGAAGCGGCCATGCAGACGGTTCCCTCGGAGTTTACGATACGTTCGGGAAAGGGCGACGTTCATATTGGTAATGGCAGCAAAGTGTTTTTACCGGCTGGAGGTAATGTCTATATTCAGGATGGAGAGAGCATACGCTCAATGACAAACGAAGACAATATTAATCAGTTTAAGCTCTACGACACCAGTCCGGTTATTTCCTGCGGGCATGTAAACATTTTTCTGGATGAGCAGAATCAGACCTTGGATGAAAGAATTTATGGACCGGTTGCTTTCGTTTTGAAATATTCCAACAAGCCGTCGATCCATACAAAAATTAATACATTTCCGATCAGGGAAAAGGATAAAGTCCGCGAATCTTTCCAGAAGGGATTAAAATTAGTCAAACGTTTTGAAGGGCTGGACGAAGCGTATGTTAAGATTTCTTCTATTAATCCGATTTCGCCATTATGTTATGATCACGATCCGCTTGAAAAGATCATTGGAGCCTGCGAAGAGAATCAGCCGCTTTGGATTATCTCAGCAGCAATGCCGATTTTAAGCGGTCCTACATCAGTCGCTTCAATTATGGCGATGACAAACGCAGAGATTTTGGCAGGAATTGTTCTGACACAATTGTTAAAACCCGGTATCCCTGTGGTTTATGGGAATACCTCAACCTCCACCGATATGCGCACTCTTCAGATGAGTCTGGGTTCACCGGAAACGGCGTTAATGATTTATGCGACAGCAGCGTTGGCAGACTACTATCATCTGCCCTTTAGAACAGGCGGACTTTTAAGTGATGCTAAAGAGCTTGACGTTCAGGCTGGTTCGGAATCTACAATGCTTGGTATGGCAACCTTGGATTGTAACCCAGACATGGTATTGCACGCCATTGGGGTACTTGGCTCTTTTAATCTGGTCAGCTTTGAAAAAATTCTGGTCGACGAAGAAATTATTATGCTGATTAATCGGATGTTAAAAGGAATTGACTGCTCTGATGAAAAACTGTGTTACGAGATGATTAAAAAAATCGGACCAAGGGGAAGCTGTCTCAATGGCAGAACACCGAAGATGTTTAAGGAAGAGTTCACAATGTCCAAATATTTTAATAAAGTAGATGCAAACCAGTGGCAGAACAATGGCAGCAAGTCGGTACTGGAAGCGACACATGAAGATGTTTTAAAAAGGATTGAGAGCTATAGGATGCCGCAGATTACCAAAGAGCAGGATGATTTGATCCGTCAGTACCTGCCGGCGCAATATAGGGATAGAATTTAAGGAGGAAAGAAAATGGCAGATTATACGAAGTTGGTTGAATTACTTCTGGATGGTGACGATGAAGAGATTGTTGTCGAAATAGAAACTTTGTTAAATCGAGGAGTCCCGGCAGCAGAAATTCTTCAAAATGGTTTAATCCCAGGGATGGATATCGTAGGTCAGGAGTTTGAAAAGGAAGAGCTGTTTATTCCGGAAATGCTTGCCGCAGCCTTGGCAATGAAAGAAAGCGTAAAAAAAATAAAGCCGCTTCTAAGTGAAGAAGAAAAACAGTCCACAGGAAAAGTGCTTTTTGCAACGGTCGAAGGCGATATCCATGATATTGGTAAAAATCTATGCATTGTTATGCTTGAGGGAGCAGGATTTGAAGTGCAGGATTTAGGCATTGATGTAGCGTTAACAGAAATTTTAGAAGCAACAAAAAAGGAAAAACCACAGGTTTTATGTTTGTCAGCGCTTTTGAGCGCGACAATGCCAGCCATGCAGAAAGTGGTTGACCAGTTTAAAATGGAAGAGATTCATACGAAGGTTCTCATTGGCGGCGCTCCAGTTACGCAGGAATTTGCTGATAAAATTGGAGCAGACGCCTATGCGGACGACGCTTCAGAATGTGTTTCTGTTGTAAAGCAATTGATTTAAAAAAAGGATTGTTCATGAAGGAAGGTAAGATGAAACGGTTCCTTCAATTGATTTGTCTTTCGGTTGGTGCAACCGTTATCTATTTTGTGCCCATCCATTTGCGGTCTCTTTTCTATGTTCCGATGCAGGAGGTTTTTGGGTACACCAATACACAGATTGGAAACCTGGCAGGCTGGTATGGAATTATGACAATTGTTACATATCTGCCAGGCGGCTGGCTTGCAGATAAATATTCAGCCAGAAAATTATTGGCAGGTTCTTATATTGTGACAGGCTTATTAACGCTTGTTATGGCGTTGTATCCACCTTATGAAGTCGCTTTGTGGATATTCATTTTAGTTGGAATCAGCAGCACATTAACCTTTTGGGCATCTCTGCTTAAGCTTACACGCCAGTTTGGAAAAGATAAAAACCAGGGGAAAGCGTTTGGAAGTCTGGAAGGCGGAAGGGGCCTGGCAGCAACCATTATTTTTGCAGCCTCGTCCGTCTTATTCACCAAGATCGGCAATGCGTGGGTTGGACTTAGAATTTTGATCGTTGTTTTTGGTGCGGTGACTATTTTAGTAGCAGTGATGACACTTTTGGTTTTTGATGAAAAAGATGCCGATCATCAGGCGACTAATGTGTTTCATGGGTTTCTGCGCAGTCTTAGAAATCCCAATACCTGGCTCATTGCGTTTATCGTTATGGGCATTTATACGGTTCACGCAATCTCGCAGTATATTGCACCCTTTGCAACGAATGCATTCGGTACATCCGTTCTCATCGGTTCATTGCTCTCCCAGTCCAAGCAATGGGTGAAGCCTCTCGCCGGAATCGGCGGCGGTATACTGGCAGACCGGTTTGGTGTTTCAAAGATTTTATTGATCGGGTCTGTCTTGCTGGCAGCATCGGTTGGTGTTTTTGCCTTGATTCCAGGGAACAGTCAATTATTTTGGCTCTTGGTCGTTAATACAGTCATTATATTTCTTCTTCTTGGGTTATTAAGGGGACTCTATTTTGCGGACTTAAACGAAGCGGGCATTGAATGGCATTTGACAGGGACGGTCATTGGCTTCGCAACAACCATCGGAATGCTAGGCGATGTGTTTGTGCCATTTTTAGCAGGAAGGCTGCTGGACCACTTTCCGGCAGATAAGGGATATACCTATATTTTTGGAATGGGGGTTGTGTCGAGCTGTTTCGCGGTAATAATGCTTTTGATTTTCAGAAAATATAATAAACAGAGAATAGAGGATAAGGAGTAGAAAATGGATATAAACTATGATCGCTATCAGGCGATGTCAATTGATGATGTTGAGAAAATACATGAATATACTGTTGATGTTTTAACCAATACAGGAATATGGGTAGAGGATAACGAAGCGCGCGATATTTTCAAAAAAAATGGTTGCAGAATAGAGAACGAGAAGGTTTTTCTAAATGAAAAAGTAATTCAGACGGCCCTTGAAAATGCGCCGTCTGAATTCAGAATTTGTGCGATTGAGCCCAGAAACTCAAAGACTTTTGGCGTAGAGGCGTCCATTTTTGCGCCGGCCGGCGGTGCGGTCACCATCTGTGAAAGCGACAATATCAGGCGGGCTCCAACGATGGAAGATGTGAATGACTTCAGTAAATTAGTACAATGCTTAGATGTTATTGGTCTTAACCGGCCAGCAGTTCATCCATCAGATGTTGATCCTATGAAAAAGTTTTTGTACATTACACTGGCTGATTTTAAATACAATAATAAGATTTATCAGCTTCGTCGTGAAACACTGGAAATGATTTGCATCATTTACGGCATTACACCTGAAAAAATGAAAAAAGATGCTGAAAATGGCATTCATTATGGTTATTCCACATCCAATCCCGTATCACCGCTTGAACTTAGCAGCGCAGCAACCGATACGATCAGGTTTCAGGCAGAGTACGGGGTTCCAAATATTATTGCGCCCATGCCGATTGGCGGCATATCCGCGCCTGCTACTGTTGAGGGAACCATCTTAATCCAAAATTGCGAAAATGTGGCAGCAATTGTATTCAGCAGTCTGATCAATCCTAAGGCACCTGTCTTTTACGGCTGTATTGGCTCTGTCGGTGATATGAAAAAGGGCAGCGCAACGGCCGCGGCGCCGGAAATGCGTATTATTGAAGCAGCCGGGGCACAGATGGCCCGTTATTATAATATTCCGTCAAGAGGCGCTCCGGGATCTCCAGATGCGGTTGCAATGGATTTTCAGGCAGGAGCGGAGAGTGCAATGGGATTTTACAGCAGTGTGCGAAGTGGCGTGCATCTTATTACCAACATGGGTTTTATGGGGAACTGGATGCAGGCGTCAAAGGCTAAATTAGTTTTGGATGCAGAAATCATCGAATCTGTTCTTCGTATTATGCAGCCGCTGGAGATTACTGAGGAAAAAACAGCCCTTGACCTGATCAAAAAATTAGGAGCTCGAAGTACCTATCTTACAGAAAAACATACGCTGAAGAATTATAAAAAAAATTTTTATAATCCGAAAGTATTCAGACGGACAACCTTTGAAAAATGGGAAAAGGAGGGAAAACTGGAGGCTGCGCAAAGTGCAGAAAACAAAGCGAAAGCGCTTTTAGATCAATATGTGTCTCCGGACAGAGATCCATCAATTGTCAAAGAATTGGAAACATATATCGCGAAACATGATAGGAGATAAAGTATATGTTGTATATAGGTGAATCCATTAATGGAACCATACCGGCAGTAAATCAGGCAATACTGAAACATGACGCCGATTTTATTCTCAAGCTGGCTGCGACGCAGGTAGAATGTGGCGCCGATTATCTGGATGTTAATGCGGGAACTGGTGGGATTGGCAATGAACGTGATGATTTGAAGTGGCTTATTGAACTGCTTCAGGATAATGTGGAGTGCCCTCTCTGTTTAGACAGCTCTGAGCCAGAGATATTAATGGAAACATATGAAAATTATCGCGGTAAACCGATGTTTAACTCGGTTTGCGATGGAAAAAAGCTGGACATAATGGCTCCGGCTATTTCGGAGCAGGAATGCAGCGTAATCGCTTTAGCACATGGGGAAGACGGGATTCCGGACAATGCTGAATTGCGCTTTGTTTTTGCAGACAAAATTATCAAGAGACTCAGAAATGCAAATGTCAAAGATTGTGATATTTATATTGATCCGATTATCATGAGTCTGTCCACCAATACAGGAGCTGGAAAGGTGACGCTGGACACCATAAAGAGGATACACGAAGCATACCCGGAGGTCAATATTATTTTACCGATATCGAATATTGGATTTGGAATACCGAAAAGAAAGCGGATAAACGATACTTTTGCGGCCATGTGCATCCAAAATGGCGCTAACGCTTTTATTGCAGATGTCCGGGATAAATCTTTTATTGGAACCACACTTGCGGCGGAGGCGCTTCTTGATAAAGACCGGTTTTGCAAAAGATACATTAAAGCCTATAAAAAAGGAAGAATCGAATAATTAAAGAGGTGCGGTCTGTTTCAGACCGTACCTCTTTTCTGGTCTGCCTTCGGCGAGATCGTGAATTTACCTAACGCCAGAATAATGGCCTGAACACCTGTCGGCACTGTGGGTGGGGACAAAAAGGAAGCAGGCGGGTCATGGGGGTGAAAACCTGAAACGGTTTAAAGGCCGGAAAAGCGTTCAGGCAATTGAACTGGCGGCGGGTTCACGTTATAATGGTGGAGTTTGGAAGGATATTTTACAATGGAAGGGAAAACGCATGACAGAAGCAATCATTTTTGATATGGACGGCCTCATGTTTGATACCGAGACCATATCCATTCCCAGCTGGGTAAAGGCAGGCGAAATTCTGGGTTACCCCATTACAGAAGCCATGATTTTTGAGTTGTTCGGCATGAATCCGGTGGCGGTGAATGCCTACTGGAAAGAGCATTTCGGGGACAGTTTTGACTGTGGTGCGGCTATGAAGCTCCATCTCGATTATATGGAGGACTATGTGCGGGAAAACGGCGTGCCGCTGAAACCGGGGCTGATCACGCTGCTGGATTTTTTAAAGGAGCGGGGGTATTGGTTTACCATCGCCTCATCCACACAGCGCCCGATGATTAAGATGTACCTGGAGCGCGCTGAGATCGGCCACTATTTTACCGACCAGATCGTGGGCGGCGACGAGATCATAAACGGAAAACCTGCGCCGGATATTTACCTGAAGGCAGCTCAGAAGCTGGGGACAGCGCCGGAATGCTGCATGGTCTTTGAGGACTCTCTGGCAGGTATCGAATCGGCCTGGCGGGCAGGTATGAAGCCTGTGATGGTGCCGGATAAGGTGCCGGCGGACGCCGTCACAGAGGAGCGGCTGTACGCTAAGCTAAAAACCCTGGACGAGGGGATTGAGCTGCTTATAAAAGAAAGCTGAAGGCAGGGTGTGAAACACACCCAGTCCTCAGCTTTTTTCGTTGGTGACTCTGAATTCTGGCGGCTGCTCGCATTTCAGATCCTCGCTCAGGTGGCGGTCATCATTGATATACGCGATCTCAAGCTGATTGTCCGAGTCAAAGATAAATTTGCACACCGCAGTGTTGCGCAGAATCTGCTGTTCCATCTCCTCAAAGGGCAGGCCCTTTGCATACCATAGAAAGGTCTGAATAGCGAAACCGTGGGAAATACAGGCGATGGTCTTGCCGGCGTTTTCAGCCACAATGCGTGTGAGTGCGCTGGTAACCCGGTCGTAAACGTCGCGGGTGCTTTCGCCGCCAGGGGCCTGAAAATTGGGGAGGTCGGTTTTGAATGTTTCCATGAGTCCGGGAAACGCCTCGTCGATGACAGAAATCTTCTTGGCCTCCATGAGGCCGCCGTCCACCTCCACGATCCCCGGCTCCACCAGGATTGGGAGGTCTTTATCACCCCGGAGGCCCTCGGCGGTCTGGCGGGTGCGCTGCAGGGGCGTGCAGTATAAGACATCAACGTCAATGTCTTTAAAACGTTCGCCAAGGGCCCGGGCCTGTTTCAGGCCGAGATCGTTCAGGGGAAGGTCCAGAACGCCCTGAAAAATACCATTGGCGTTGGCGTCGGTGGTACCGTGACGAATCAGATAAAGGGTTGTCAATTTTGTTCACCTCGTTGTTGTTTTGTCACTGTTTATTATAACATATCTGTGAAAAAAGGTCAGCTTGGGCGGCGTGAGAAAAAAGCACAAATGTAACTTAAGTGTATTATTTTTGTATCAAAACGGCCTTTTTCTGGACAATTCCATAGAAGAACTGTATAATTAATAAGTTAATCGAAAAAGAGAACAAATTGATTGAGGTACCCATGAAACTAAATTGTATTTTGGAAGATCCAGAGATTGTAGAAGTACGGAACAATAATCCCGAGATTGATATTGAACATATTGCCTATAATTCCCAGAAGGTAGTCCCGAACAGCATGTTTGTGGCTATCAGAGGACTGAAAACCGATGGACACAAATACATTGGCGACGCCATCAGCCGGGGCGCCATCCTGGTAATCTATGAACACGATCTGGATGAATACCAGGATGATATCATGTATGTCAAGGTAAAAAACGCCCGCCATATGCTGGGCACTATGTCCAGCCGTTTTTACGGCCATCCGTCAGAAGCGCTCTCTATTACCGGCGTGACTGGCACCAATGGAAAAACCACGATTACCCATATGCTCAAGAGCATTTTTCAAAAGGACGGACGCAAATGCGGCCTGATCGGCACCATCAACAACCAGATCGGGGATGAAATTATCGACAATGCCGGCCGTACCACGCCAGATTCGCTGGAGGTACAGGAGATCATCTCGGAAATGGTAGAAGCTGGCTGCCAAAACCTGGTGATGGAGGTCTCGTCTCACGCGCTGGATCTTGACCGCGTCAACGGTGTGGCCTTTGATTACGGCATTTTTTCCAACCTGACCCAGGACCACCTGGATTACCACAAAACCTTTGAAAATTATTTTGAAGCTAAGGCCAAGCTGTTTACCTATACTTCCAAGGCCAACATCATCAACTGTGACGATGTGTGGGGTAAAAAGCTGTATGACCGCTGCGCTCAAAAGAAGGGTGTTGCTGTATACTCCTACGGGCTGAACCCAGAATGTGATTTTTACGCAAGAGATATGAAGTACAGCATCGAGGGCACCCGCTACACGCTGGTGACCAAGGACGGCGAGGAAGAAATTTTTATTTCCATCCCAGGCGAGGTCATGGTTTACAATAGTATGGCCGCCATTATCAACGCACTGCTGGAAGGTATTTCCATCGAAGTCATCAAGGAAGCCCTGGCTTCCATGAGCGGCGTAGAGGGCCGGATGGAGCGTCTGGATCTGGACACTGAATTTGATATCATCATCGATTATGCCCACTCACCGGACTCTCTGGAACGCCTGCTGAAATCTGTGAAGACCATGTACGACGGCAAGGTTTATCTGGTCTTTGGCTGTAATGGGGACCGCGATAAGGAAAAACGCCCCATCATGGGCCGGATCGCCGGCGAGTTTGCCGACCATGTCATCGTGACCTCAGACAATCCGGCCAGCGAGGACCCACAGTCCATTATCGACACTGTGGCTGCAGCTGTGGCGGAAAAAACCGATGCCTGCGAGACCGTGCTGCGTCGCTGGGATGCCATCTACTATGCCGCTACCCTGCCAAAAGCGGGTGATGTGCTGGTACTGGCTGGAAAGGGCCACGAAAAACAGGAGACCATGAAGGATGAAAACCTGTATTATAACGAATGGGAAACCGCTGAGGAAGCCGTGAGACGGCTGAAAGCTGGAAAATAAAAGAAAAAGCGCCGGAGCGGATGTCCCGGCGCTTTTTTAACGGGAGGAGTACTTTTTTAGATAACGTGTGATATGATTGTGAAAGTAAGGAGGAGTAAGGTTGAAGGCTTATGTTACTGCGATAATCGAAAACTATGTCCGGGAATATGAGAAAACAAGTGCGACAAAGTGGGGGAGGCCACTGGTTGGATTCGCCGACGCGGCGCACCCGATGCTCCCGGAACTTCGGGTGGTGGCGGATAAAAACCATGTCATGCCGCAGAAGGTTCTTGAGGACGCTGCCATCGTGGTCTGCTATTTTCTGCCCTTCACGCGGGAAACAGCCAAGTCCAACATCGGGGATGGGCACGCGTCGCCGGAATGGGCCAGGGCCTACGAGGATACCAACGCGCTGTTTACCAGGCTGAACGCCCATCTCATTGAGCAGCTGGAGGCCAGAGGATACCGGGCTGCGGTATCGCCAGAGGCCACAACCTTTGACCGGGAGGTGCTTATGAGCCGGTGGTCTCAGCGCCATATGGCCTGGCTCGCCGGAATGGGAACCTTTGGGCTTAATAACATGATCATCACAGATGCAGGCTGCTGTGGGCGTTTCAGCTCTGTGGTCACCAATTTGGATGTGACACCGGGCGCGCCGCTCACCACGGAAAACTGTCTGTATAAGCGCGAGGGAAAGTGCGGAGTATGTGTACGCCACTGTTTTTCAGGCGCCCTGACCACAGAGGGCTATGACCGGAAAAAATGCTTTGGCGTCTGCTCTGAGAACGCCGCGGTCTACAACGACTTCGGCAATTCCTACGCGGCCGATGCCGAGGGCGTGATCATGGATACTGGCAGCGAGGTCTGCGGCAAGTGTCTGGTGGGCGTGCCCTGTGCCTTTGGAAAGCCGTTCCGGGAAGAATAAAGAGGTGGGGTGCGAAATGCACCCCGCCTCTTTTAGATTTCAGATAAATGACTATGGGCTTTACAGGTGTACATGGCATGATCAGCCCGACGGATGAGCGCGTCGAGATCCTCTGGTGTGCGGACCATGCCCTGGCTGTAGCCGCGGGCAATATCCAGCTTTGGCGAGTGTGCCCGATTGTAGTCCAAAATGGAGGAGTCGAATACCTCAAGGCAGTTTTCAAGAACTGCAGCGTCCAGATTTTCAGCAATGACACAGAATTCATCGCCGCCGATCCGGTAACAGGCGCCACAGTCTTTAAAGCTGGAGTGGATACAGGCGCCGCTGTCGATGATCAGGGTGTCGCCCACACTGTGGCCCAGAGTATCATTGGTGAGCTTCAGGTTGTTCAGGTCAAAGGAAATAATGGTCAGGCTCTCAATGGGCAGGGCGTTTCGGGTATTCTGGAGGTCGCGCTCGTAGGCGGTCCTGTTGGCCAGATGGGTGGTGGGATCAGTGTAAGCCAACTTTTTATAAATCTCGACATGGACAGCGTCCCGGAAAAGGTTGAGACTGTCTTTGATGCTTGAGAGGCCGAGAATCCCGATAAACACCAAAAGTCCGATTTTAAAGAACAGACTGTTGTCATTGTCCACAGGATTGTCATAAAAGCGGATCAGGTCGATGATGCCTGCGGCACACAGCAGAAAAAAGGCGGCAAACAGTGTGCTGAATCGCTTTTCGTGACATTTGACCCAGCTGTGCACAAGGGTCCACAAGAACAGAAGGATCGCGCTGATGAGCAGAGCGTGTGTGATGATCAGCAGTTTGGGCAGATACAGGACGCTGACCATGGAAACGCAGAGGTTGAGCAGAAAATTGGACAGCATCAGCAGCGTGACGATGTCATAGGCTTTGTGATAACGCTTGTGGCTGCTCAGCTTGATGAATTGAATGATGGGAGCACCCATCAGCGTAAAGCTGTAAAAGGACAGGAGAACACCCATCGTGCTGTTGAATGGAAGAAACTGCAAAAAATTGGAATCTGTCAGAATCCAAAGAGAGGCCAAAATTGAGAAGGTGCCAAGGCAGACAAAGCGGTATCGCCCGGTTTTTGGCCCGGCGAGAAAGCCTGAGACCGCCAGAAGAAGAATCCCGATGATCAGCATGATCAGCGACACGAGGAGGCTCCCGGTATCTTTGTCAAGCTGTCCGAACAGCACAGCGGTGCGGCTGCCAAGGATGATATTCCCCACAGACATATTGGCAGTGGGGTAAACCGACTCAAAAGTCAGGGTGACGGTTCTGCCCTCGGAGCCCTTTGGAATGGAAACCAGATGGGTAAGGCTGCCAAAAGCGCTGTCAGCCGGAAGGCTGTAAACCTCGGTGCCGTCGATGCTTACCGTCAGAGACTGGAAAGCTGTCGGAATTCCAAGAACAGCGTCCTCAGGAAGTGTGACGGGAAGCGTGTTCGTCAGAGCAGCCTGGGTGGCGGGGAGAGATGCCGGCAGGGTAATGCCGGAACGGGTCAGCCCATCTCCGGTAATGGTCCAGTGGGTGTCGAGCATGGTGACAGGACCTGCCTCAAAGCGGTTATTGGCGTGGGGAAGCAGGTTTGACAGGAATAAAAGGACAGAGGTGCCCATAGCCAGCAAAATCATGAACAGGGCAGGAATAAACTTACATTTCTTTTCCTTTATTGTCACAGATGCATCTCCTTAATCATAAGTAGTATAGTTATATTGTAGCATACTTTTGGAAAAAGAAAACAAAAAAGGCGGGGTGCGTTTCACACCCCACCGCAAAGCTATGGCCTGTCGGTTTCGCGCAGGCTCAGAGACTTTGATGCTTTTAAGGTTTTAGTTTTTGCTGGCCATAACGTAAGATGCTGCAGCAGAGCGGTCAATCCGGCCATCAGCAGAGGTGACAGAGCTGTAAAGGCACCAAACACCGTCCAGCTCTCAAGTGTAAGAGAGCTCAGGCTGAACAAGGGGCCAAACAGGAATGCCGCTCCGAAAAAGCCAACGCCCATGACAGCGACAAGGCCTGCCCGCGGCAGGTTCAACGGCTGGCAGAGTCGGAGAAGTACCAGCAGCCCGGTCACACCGACCAGAAGCGTGCAGATGGTAGAGATTTGATCCATGGGTATCCCGAGAAGGGTGCCGGCAATCAGGACTGCCAGCAGGTTAAAGGCATTGACCAAACCGCCCGGCAGCGCGCTTGACAGCACATTTCTCAGAAAATGTCCGTGTACCTGCCGGTAATTGGGTTCAAAAGTCAGGGCAAAGGAGGGAATACCAATCATCAGGCCACTGATCAGGGTAATGTGGATAGGCAGGAAGGGATAAGGGATGGCCGCAAACAGCAGGATCAGGGACAGAATAAAGGAAAAGATATTCTTGACCAGAAACAGGGCGGCTGAACGCTCAATATTGTTGATGACCCGGCGGCCCTCCCGGACAATCTGGGGCATCACGGAAAAGTCTGAGTCGAGCAGCACCATTTGAGACACGTGCTGGGCCGCGTCGCTGCCAGCTGCCATGGCGATACTGCAATCCGCGTCCTTGAGAGCCAGAACATCGTTGACCCCATCGCCGATCATGGCAACTGTGTGGCCGTTTTCCTTTAGTCCGCAGATCAGCCGGCGTTTCTGCTCAGGCGTTACCCGGCCAAAGACGCTGTGGTTTTCAGCGGCTGCGGCCATATCCGCGTCATCGCTAAAAGTGCTGGCGTCGATGAAAGCACTGGCGCCGTTCACACCTGCGCGCCGGGCGATTTCGGAGACCGTTTCGGCGTTGTCGCCAGAGATCACCTTGATGGTCACGCCCTGCTCCTTAAAATAGGCAAGGGTTTCCTGGACGTCGTCCCGCAGCTTATCCGAGAGAAGAATGAATCCAAGGGGTGTCAGACAGCTGTTTTCCGGAGATTCGGTGTCCTCGGCTGTGCCGCGGGCCAACAGGAGGGCTCTTTTTCCAGAGGACAGGATGGGCTTTAGCTGTGGGGTGTAGCGGCTATAGTTCTTGCCCAGAAGCCGCTCGGGTGCACCCAGAAAGCAGGCGGAGCCGTCGCTCAGGATAAGGGCGTTCCACTTGCGTTCAGAGGAAAATGGAATCTCTTTTTTTACAGAAAGGGGGGGAGCGATCTGCTGAAAGTGGCTTTTGAGGGCCTTGGCCGTAGCGTTTTCCGAGGCAGAGGCCTGTAAAAAAGCGGCAAGCTGTCTTTCAAGGGCCTCTTGTGTAAGGCCGGCGAGGGGAATGGCGCCTGTGACTTCCATGACGCCCTCAGTCAGGGTGCCCGTTTTATCCAGGCAGAGGGTATCCACCCGGGCCAGGTTCTCAATGCAGGACAGCTCATGCACCAGGGTTCTGCGGCGCGCCAGGTTGATGACGCTGACAGCCAGGGCGATGTTGACTAACAGGTACAGTCCCTCCGGAATCATGCCCACCATGGCGGCCACTGTGGAGCTGACCGCATAGGGAACGCCTGTGTTCAGGAGGGCGCTCTGTTTAAAAAACATGATGAGCCCAAGAGGGATAATACCAATACCGATGAACTTTAACAGCCGGTCAAGATCACGCATCATTTGGGAGCGATGTTTTTTACGGCGTTTGGCCTCATGGGTAATACTGGCCGCGTAGGAGTCGCTGCCCACCCTGTCCAGGCGGGCGGAACAGTTTCCAGAGACGATAAAGCTTCCGGAGAGCAGCTGGTCGCCCGGGTGCTTGACAATGATGTCAGCCTCACCGGTCAGCAAAGCTTCGTTGACCTCCACAGTGCCCCCGCACAAGATAGCGTCGGCACAGATGGAGCTGCCGGCTGTAAAGTGCACAATGTCGTCCAGCACCAGATGGTCCGTGGGCAGGGTCTGAACCGCGCCGTCCCGGACCACATGTGCATTCTGGCCGGAGAGAAGGGAGATTTTGTCCAGGGTCCGCTTAACCTTGAGCTCCTGGACAATGCCGATGAGTACGTTGACGATGACAATGCCGAGAAACAGCATATCGGTGTAGGCTTTTACCATAAAGAGGCAGAAGGCCAGAGCAAAGAACAGAAAGTTGAAAAAGGTAAAGATATTGTCCCGGATAATCTGTCCTTCGGTTTTGGAGAGCTGCTCCTTTGTCAGGTTATGCCAGCCTGCTCTCATGCGGTGCTGGGCCTGCTCGCTGGTCAGCCCCAGCTCGGGGTCGGGGGTCAGGCGTGTGATGGGCTGCCGTCCGGCAGCGGAATGCTTTTTCATGGCTTTTTCCTGTCCTTTCGTTTTGCTGTAGTCTTATTCTATCAGGAAAATCTTACTGCCGGGTCGTCAAAATTCTTACTATTTTTTTAAGATTATTGTTTTTAGAGTGACAGGAAAAAGTCTTAAAGAGGGCTTAATTTAAACAGTTTTCACACAGCGTTCATGTTATCGTCACATTTCGAGGGTATTATACTGATATAACAAAGCACGACAGCATCGGACAATCCCTCACCATGATGTGGTGGGTTAACATATACTTTTTCATTTCTTTTCCTTATTTTTACAAAGCAAAAGCTGCCGTCCATGGGGTAATGGCCATGGACGGCAGCTTTTGTCCGTTTCAGATAAAAAACATGAAGTGATTGTTTCCCTTGTACCGGCCGGCTTCGGCAACCAGCTCGTCCAGTGTGATTTTTTCAAGGTGCTCCTGCACTGCCCGGTCCAGCGGGGTGAAGACACATTTCTGCATGGTGTGCTCGATGGCGGGTGAAGCCTCTTCTACACTGGTCTCAGTGTTTTCAAAAAGAATCTGTTCCAGCGCGGTCAGAATTTCGTGGGCGTTGATCTGGTCCGGCTCCCTTGTCAGCCGGTAGCCGCCCTGGGCGCCCTTGACGGAATTGACCAGTCCGGCGCGCTTCAGAAGGGAAAAAACCTGTTCAAGATATATTTTAGAGAGCCCCAGCTTTTCCGCAATTACGATGACCGGAACATAGTCTCCCTCAAAATCTCCCTGGGCAATGGCGATCATAGCCGCCAGACCATAGCGCCCCTTTGCGGATATACGCATCGTGATACCTCCAATTCATAGTAAGTTAATATGTTTAATTCGATTATATCCCGAAATGGCGAACGCGTCAAGTTAATCGCTTAAATTATGGTTAAACATTTCAGATTAATGTGTTAGAATAAAACCAGTATGAGAAAATGAGGGAAGTATGAAAGCATTAAGAAAAGACACAGTGCGGGAAATACGGAAGTCCCTGAGCCGTTTTTTGTCTATCGTGGCAATCATTGCTCTGGGAATCTGTTTTTTTGGGGGCGTCAAGAGCACCAGCCCCAGCATGAAATATACGGCCAACCAGTATTTTGAAGCGCAGAAGCTGGCAGATATCCATCTGGTATCCACCTACGGCTTTACCGACGACGATGTGGCCGCGTTGAAAAAGGTGGAGGGCGTGGCAGCAGTGACGCCAGCCTACTCGACCGATGTGATCGTGGAAAACGGCGAAAAGCGCCCGGTGTTCAAGGTGCTGGCCGTACCGGCTAAGGACGGCTTGAATCAGCCGCTGCTGTTAGAGGGGCGTATGCCGGAAAAGGATAACGAGTGCGTGATCGAGATGCCGGACACTACTGGCCCTCACACAGGCAGGAACGCCTACAGCATCGGAAGCACCATCAGGATGTCGCCCGAGGTAGGCGAAAAAAAGCTGGAGGATACCCTGTCCCAGAGCGAGTACACAGTGGTGGGCTATATCCGTTCGCCACAGTACATCTCCATCGAGCGGGGGTCCACATCGGTGGGCAGCGGGGATGTTTCCTTTTATATGATGGTGAAGCCCGAGGTCTTTAAGTCAGAGCGCTACACCGACGCCTATGTCTATTCCACTGCCAGCGCAGACGGTGTCTCAGCCTACAGCGCCGAGTACAAGGACGCCGTTTCAGATTTGGAAAAACGTCTGGAAACCGTGGGGTACGACCGCCTTCAGATCAACTACGACGATATTATGACCACTGGCACACAGGAGATTGACAAGGCTAAACGGGAGCTTCTGGACGCCCAGACCACCTTTGACAACGAGATCACAAAGGCCGAGCAGCAGCTGCGGGAAGCCGAACAGCAGATCGCGGACGGCGAGGCCGAGCTGGCCGAGGGACAGAGAAGCTATGACGAGATGGTGGTCTCCACCACAAGGACTCTGAATGAGAAGCAGGCCGAGCTGCAGAACGCAGAAACCCAGTGGAACACCGGACAGCAGCAGTATACAGATGGACAGAGCCAGTATGAGCAGAATAAGGCCGCCTTTGACGCTGGAAAGCCTGAGGCCGAGAAGCAGATTGCTGATAAAAAAGCCGAGCTGGATCAGCTTGGGGGCATGATCGGCAGCATCAAGAGCCAGATCGCAGTCATCGAGGCCATTCCAGAAGAAAAGCGGACGGAAGAACAGAAGCAGGCGCTGATCCAGTTAAAGGCCCAGCTGCAAACTCTTCAGCCGGTTTATGACCAGGGGACAGAGGCACTGGACGCAGCTATACAGCAGCTAAAGGACGCCGAGAGTCAGCTGGCAGCCGCAAAAGCCCAGCTGGATCAGTCAAAGGCCGCGCTGGACAGCGCGGCGGCCCAGATTGAGCAGGGAAAGACCGCCATTGCTCAGGGCTGGCAGCAGCTTGAGCAGGGAAAGGCTCAGGCAGAGCAGCAGCTCGCAGAAGGGCGGCAGAAACTGGACGACGCAAGACGCCAGCTGGCTGAGGGACGCGCTGAGCTGGAAACAAAACGCGCCGAGGGACAGCAGAAGCTGGATGACGCCCGGCAGAAAATTGCGGACAGCGAAAAGGAACTGAAAGACGTAGACTTTGGCAAGTGGTACGTGTTTAACCGTGACGATAACCCAGGTTACAGCGGTTACGGCGAGGACGCCAACCGTATCGACAATGTGGCCGGCATTTTTCCGGTGTTCTTCCTGCTGGTGGCTGCGCTGGTGGCCTTTACGACCATGACCCGCATGGTTGAGGAACAGCGCATGGAACTCGGGACTCTGAAAGCCCTGGGCTACAGTCCGGCCAGTATCGCGTCCAAGTTTGTGATTTACGCAGCCCTGGCGGCTGTGGTGGGCTGCGCCATCGGTGTGGTCAGCGGTATTAATACGCTGCCCAGGCTGATCGTAGGCGCTTACAGCCTGCTGTACCAGGTGCCAGAGCTGTCGCTTTCAGTGCCCTGGGGCGCGATTATCATCAGCTGTATTATTACCATCCTGTGTACTGTAGGGGCGGCGATCCTTATCTGCTCTGTGGAGCTGAGGGAAGAACCCTCTGAGCTGATGCGGCCAAAGGCACCGAAGATCGGCAAGCGCATCTTCCTTGAAAAAATTCCGTTTATCTGGAAGCGCATGGGCTTTATCTCCAAGGTTACCGCCCGGAACATCCTGCGCTATAAGGCCCGCTTCTTCATGACTGTTATCGGGATCTCTGGCTGTACCGCCTTAATTCTGGCGGGCTTTGGTCTGCAGGACTCCATTTTCTCCATCATCCCCAAGCAGTTTGAGGAGATATCCGTATACGACGGTATGATGGCCTTTAAAAACGAGGATACCCTGGAGGCAAAGGCGCCCCTGGAATCTGAACTGAGGGCTGATCCTCAGGTTGAGGACGCCATGCTGGCCAAACAGCTGAAGATGAGCGTCTCTTTAGCGGATGGTGGTCATTCGAAGGACGCTTACCTCTATGTGCCAGAAACACCCGGCGATATGAATCACTTCATCAATCTGCGCCACCGGAAGGAGCCGGATCAAAAGCTGGATCTGGATGACAGCGGCGCCATCATCACCGAAAAGCTCGCGAATGACCTGGGCATTAAGGTGGGCGACACCATACGGCTGTACTCAGACGATAAGGAATTTAAGATAGAGGTCGCGGATATTACGGAAAATTATATTGAAAACTATGTGTATGTATCACCAAAGGCCTATGAGAGCGCTTCAGGTGAGCCGGTCAAATACAATATTGCCTATTTTAACCTGAAGGATACTGGCACAGATGCCGAGAACACCTTTGGGGAAAAATGGCTGGAGAACAGCGATGTGGTGTCTGTGAGCTTTACAGGCAGCATTGTCAAATCCTCCACGGACAGCCTGAGCAGCCTGAACATGGTGGTGCTGGTCATGCTGGTGGCTGCCGGAGCCCTGGCCTTCGTGGTGCTTTACAACCTGACCAATATCAATGTGTCGGAGCGGGTGCGTGAGATTGCAACCATCCGCGTTCTGGGCTTCTATGACCGGGAGACAAATAACTATATTTTCAGGGAAAATATTATTCTTTCCTTTATCGGGATGCTCATCGGTCTGGGACTGGGCGTGATCTTAAACAACTTTATCATCACCACTGTCGAGACCGACATCGTCATGTTTGGCCGGGGCATCGACCCCAGCAGCTATATCTTTGCCTGCCTGTTCACCATGGCCTTTACCCTGATTGTCAATCTCTTCATGGCGCCGGTGATCAAAAAAGTGGACATGGTTGAGTCGCTCAAGAGTATTGAGTAGCGTTTGATAGGACCCCTTCAATAAAATAATGATGTCGTGTTATACGGAAGTAAGGATAAGTAAAATGGCGGAGACAGAATGATTATAAAAACCATTGAAAACAGCGAAAAAGTGAATTTTATGGAGCTTCTGCTCCTTGCCGATGAAGATTGGAAGATGATCGAGAAATACTTATATCGAGGAGAATTATTTGCCTTATATGATGACGACTTAAAAAGCGTCTGCGTCGTTACGCAGGAAAGCGACTGCATCTGTGAACTGAAAAATATAGCTACTTATGAAAAATGGCACGGTGAAGGGTATGGAAGCAAACTTCTGGATCACATATTTTCGTATTATAAAGATAAGCATGCAACAATGCTTGTGGGAACTGGCAATGTCCCCTGGATCATGCGGTTTTATAAGAAAAGTGGTTTTAAAGTATCCCACAGAATCAGAAACTTTTTTACAGACAACTACGACCACCCGATGTTTGAGGACGGTGTTCAGCTGGTTGATATGGTTTATTTAAAGAAAGACTTATAAATGAATACTGGTTCCTGAGACAGCAGCCAAAGTCTGAAGGAATCGGAAAAGATGAAACAAGAGACGGTTTTAACTGAGACTGCAGAATGGAGAATTTCTGGTGAAAGCAGATTTAACGGAATTATCATTGGAGGAGCTTTGGACATTGTTTCCCATCATTTTGAAGAAGCATAATCCAAATTATAAAGACTGGTACGAAGAAGAAAAGCAGCGGATTATCCGCCATGTAAAACCAGAAAATATTGTCCGGATCAGCCACATTGGGAGTACGGCTGTTGAGGGGCTGGCCGCAAAACCGACTGTTGATATTTTGCTGGAAATTGACGGAGCCTGCAGTGTTTCCGAGGCCACTGAGGCGCTGGAAAACCTTGGCTGGGGACTGATGTCACGGGAGAACGACCCGGTAAAGCTGTCCTTTAACAAGGGCTACACGCCGCAGGGGTTTGCGGACAGGGTCTACCATCTTCATGTGAGATATTTTGGAAATTGGCCTGAGCTTTATTTCAGGGATTTTCTGAAAGCGCATCCCGATGTGGCAGGGGAGTACGAGCGCTTGAAGCTGAAGCTCTGGAAGCAGTATGAATACGACCGGGATGGATACACAGAAGCTAAAACGGATTTTATCAAGCGGTATTCGGATATCGCAAAAATAGAATTTAACAACAAATATTTGCCCGAGCGGTAAGCAAAGGCTCTGGCCTTTCAAACTGCAGCGTATTCAGAGACTCTGTCTTTTGACAGGCGGTCAGTTGAAGGTGGGGTGCATTTAACACCCCGCCTTTTTTTAATGCTGCCTGTAGTAAAGCCAGAAGGCCAGGAAAATCACGAGGACTGCAATCAGGATAGCCCCAAGGATGAGGAACAGGGCCGGGTTGAAAAAGGAGCAGACAATGCCACCGAAGCCCAGGAGGGCAAGGGTCAGGTAGAGGGTGCTGCGGCAGGTTCTCAGCTGAATGGACTGGTTGCGTTCGTCTTTCTCGGCGATTTCGAGAGCTTCAAGCTGATCGGGGGTCTTGAGGGCGCGGGCATACCGCAGGATTCGGAAAATACTGACAGCCTCAATGCCTGCGAACAGGCCCATGCTTTTTGAGAGGACAGAGGTGTCGGGCAGGCCCCCGGACAGAAGACTGTACAGAATACCTGCAATGGCGGCCAGAGCGCCGATGACAGCGACGAGCAGGCTGAGCCTTAAACGCCGGACGATGGTTTTTCTAAAGGGATCCATGGCTTTTTATTCCTCCTCAATTTCTGAAAAATCAAAGACCTCCTCAATGGTCAGGCCAAAATATTTTGAGATTTTGTACGCGAGGGCCAGTGAGGCTGTGTACTTTTCGTTCTCGATGGACGTGATGGTCAGCCGGGTGACCCGGACGGCCTTTGCCAGCTCTGCCTGGGAAATATGCCTTTGTTTTCTCAATTCGCGGATACGTGTTTTCATTCCGAAGCTCCTGCTTTTTTTCTAATCATAATATAAAAACAGGAAAACGACAAGTATCAACGCAGAATAGTATAGCACACTATACAAATATTGTATAGTGTGCTATACTATTTTCGGAAAGAGAGGGATGAGAATGGCATTTATTGAAATAAAACAGGTGAGCAAAAGCTTTGGGAGTGTGCGGGCTTTGAACCAGCTGGCACTCAGCGTCTCGCAGGGATCGATCTGTGCGCTTCTGGGACACAACGGCGCGGGAAAAACCACCACGCTTCGTCTGATTCTGGGGCTCCTGTCGCCGGACAGCGGGGAGATCGCAGTCGGCGGCCTGGACCCGGAGGCGGAAGGGGATGCTGTCCGCCGGTTCTGCGGTGTACTGTCTGAGGACACGGGCCTGTACGAGCCACTGAGCGTCTATGACAACCTGAGCTATTTTGCGCGGCTTTATGGCATGAAACGCCAGGATTATGACGCGCGGATTGACACATTGCTCGCGCACTTTGATATTCTGGATAAAAAAAATCTGGCAGTCAAGGGCTTCTCTACAGGGATGAAGAAAAAGGTGGCGCTGATTCGTGCTCTGCTGCACCGTCCGCGGCTGCTGCTTTTAGATGAGCCCACAAACGGGCTGGACCCGGTGAGCATCGAGCATCTGCGCTCCATGCTCAGGGAGCTGGCTGAGGAAAGTGGCGCCACCATTATCCTGACCACCCACAACCTGAATGAGGTCGAACGGATGGCAGACCAGATCGCTATTCTGCGCCACGGCAGAAACATTTTTACCAACAGCTTGGACGCCCTGAGACAGGAAACCAATGAAGATGGCTTTGATCTGGAAAGACTGTATATGAAAATTGAAGGGCAGGCGGAAAAATATGGACGGAATTAGAGCAGTCTGTACCCAGCAGTGGCGTCTGGCCCTTAAGGACAGCGGCACCCTGGCGTTTTACGCCTGCGGGGCTCTTGCCATTGGCGGGCTGTCCCTGTGGCGGCCCGCCGGACCCTTTGTGCTGAACGCCATGGTGCTGTATCCGCTGTTTCTGCTGGGGCAGTGGGCTTCTGAGGCCTTTGCGGCGGAAAAGGAAACGCGGACCCTTGAGAGCCTTCTGTCCACAAGTGTGGAAAAGAAGCAGCTACTGTTTGGAAAGGGGGCTTTCTGTCTGGAGGCTTCATGCGCTTGCTTTTGCCTGAGCTTGGCGCCGGTGCTTATTTTAAAGGAGGCAGTGGGTGCTCTGCCTGACGTCAGCGGGGAGATGCTGCTTGCTGTGGCTGGACTTTTTATCCTTGGCGCAGTGTGTCTGACCCTGACCGGACTGTACACCTCGGCGGTCTCCGCGGATGTACAGGAGGCCGGGAGCCGTGGTCAGCGGTTTTTTATCCCCATTGGCTTTTGTCTGGTGGTGCTGCTGACACTGGTATCTCAGAGGCAGGATGAGGCAGCGGTACTGCTGAGCGCTGTTTTTCTGGTGCTGACGGCCCTGGTCTCTGGCTGGGTGCTCTGGCGGCTGAAACGGCTGAACAGGGGCGGCCTTTTAGCAGATGGCGGAAAAAACCCTGTGGCGGGGAGTGGATATCAGCGGGATATCCGAAGCCAGAGCCTGATAGTTCTTGGACATGAATGGCGGTATTTTAAAGCGCTGGGGCGTTTTAAGCTCAGCCTGCTGATGTTTACGCTGGCACCGGCCATTTTTATGGTGCTCTGGGACTACTTCTTTGGCGGGGTCAACCTTTATACGGCTCTGGCAGTACTGAGCCTCGGAACGGCCCGGATTACAGTGAATCTGACGGCGTACACCATTGGCGGCGAACGGGCCTACAAAACCTTTGAGTCCCTGCTGTCCACGCCCATTGGCACAGGCGCCCTGTTTCTGGGAAAGGGGCTGCTGGCCCTTCTGTTTTCACTGATCATCAGCGTCCTGGCGGTTCTGCTGGTGCTGGTGGTTTCTGTATTTATCGGCGGAACAGCCCTGTTATCGCCGGATCAGTGGCTGGTTCTGACGGCGGGGCTGTTGTTCAGTCTTCTGATGACCTACGTCACCGGGCTGTCGACTATGCTGATGAAAAAGCCGCGGCAGGGGCTTTATGTGGCGGCGGTGCTGAGCTTTCTGGCTGCTGCTCCGGCCCTGGCGGTCTGGCTCCTGCCCGGGAGTCCGATGCTCTGGGCTTTGGGCAGCCTGATTTTGCTGCTGACAGCGGATCTGCTGCTGGCCGTATTTATCCACAGAAAGATCAGCCGGGAGCAGCTGATGCGGTGTATTTAAAAAAGAGGTGGGGTGCAGAATGCACCCCACCTCTTTTGGGATATGGGATATAGGCGGTCAGCCAAAAAGGAAATGTCCTTATTTTAATTCGTCACTGAAGCTTTTTAAATCACGCTTGACTTCATCGGGCAGCTGGTTGTATTCAATATGGTCAATGGCACCCTGAAGCGTGTACAAATGTACCAGGCAGACGTTTGAAAAACGCGTCTTCAAGCGTAGAAACGCTTCTTTGCTCCCGAGCTGTGACAGTTCCTCGGCAGAGCAGATACCAACAGCCTTAAGCTTCTTTTCAATTTCTCTTCCAATGTTTCGCATAGAGGTCAGTTCGGCCACAAAATCACATCCTTTCATTCCTTCCGCTGGTATAGATTTGTGTTACCAGACAGAGTGGAAAACAGCGCGGTCTGGCGTGTGTTTTCAAAGAGTTACGGGTAAACGCGCACGTAATTGTCTGGCAGGGCATCAAAGAACATGATACCCAGGCAGTCAACGCCGATGTGAACCGTTAGAGCGCTGCCGGCTCCGGCTTCCGGGATCAGGAAATTTTTGGTGCCGAATTCCTTGGTCATGTATTTTTTGACTTTTTCCTGGAGCTCAGGTGCGGTGCTGTTGATCATGCCCACAATCTGGTCCTTATCGGCCATACGCTCGTCGACGGAGGCCATCATTTTTTTCAGAGCCTTTTTCTGTCCGCGGACCTTGTCGAAAGCCAGAATCTGTCCGTCCTTAAAGTAAAGAATCGGAACGATTTTGAGCATCTCACCGATGAGGGCCACATTCTTGCTGATACGGCCGCCCTGAGCCAGCCACCGGATATCGCCCACCATGAAGAATATCTGGATATGTTCGGCCAGAAAGCGCATGCTTGCCACGATTTCTTCGTGGGGCTTATGCAGCTTGTCGAGCTTGAGTCCCTGGTGCAGGATCATCATCATGCCCGTGGTGGCGCATTTGGAGTCCACAATGCTGATTTTGCGCCCCGGATATTTTTCCAGAAGCTCGGAGGCGATGAGGCAGGCCGTCTGGTAGGTTCCGGAAAGTCCGGAGGACAGGGCCAGATAGATGACGTCGTCGCCGTTTTTTAAGTGCTTTTCAAAGGTTTCCTGGTAGGCGAGGGCCTGGACCTGTGAAGTTTTCGGAAAGCTGGATGGATTGTTTTTAACAAAATTGATGACCATTTCCGGGGTAATATCAATACCGTCGTAATAGGTTTTATCATCAAGGGTGACCGGAATCGGCAGGGATTCAAACTCATAACGGCGCAGAATCTCTTCACTGATGTCACACATTGAATCCACAATAAACTTATTTCCCATGGTACCCCTCCTTTTTCAAATTTCTTCTACCATTTTAACATGGCGCGCCGCCTTTGACAATTGGGGGTTTTCAGGCTTAAAAGCATCTTAAATAAAAGGTTTCCTTGCGGCTGACGGCTTATAATGGTAAAATGAACCGATGAGAAATTGGAATTTGAATTTCTACAAATTATGGCCTCTTAACAGAGGTTACAGGTTATCAATAAAATCCTCCAAAGGCCTAGAAAATAAAGGATTTTTCGCAGTGTGCTCACCTTATTCCTTTATACGATTTCACAACAATTTATTCTTCCCTCGCTATCTCATAAGGGAAAAATTGAGGGAAAGAAAATCTCATAACAAGATATAACAGGTTGTGGTAATCGGGAAACTGTGACATATGTGCGAATATATGATACTGGAGGATTTTAATATGGATAAGTACATTTACGACAACAGCAACGGCTTATGGTACGAATTGCAGGGCGATTATTACATTCCCTGCCTGGTATTACCTGACGAAAAAGAAGAAAGGCATATCGGTATATGGGGACATCGGCATTTGCGGTATATTCGGGAGCATAAAAAGGTATTTTACACCGATTTGCTGATAAGCGGCAAGCTGCAATCCTACCTTGCTGATGTTGAAGAACAGGCACAGGAACTGTTTGACCGCCTGATGAAGCAACGGGCAGAGCGTGAGGGCATTACCGAAACGCTGAAAGCTGAGAACCAAATGTTATGGGTCGGCAGAATGAACGCTCTGCGGTCAGCGGTTACGGAAACGGTAAATACGGAGGTAATCTTCGTATGAGAAAGCAGAAATATTACCTTTACCTCACAGTAGAGGAACGACGATATATTTTCAACGCTCTGCTTTCCTAACGTAACAAACTGATTGCACAGGGCAGATATACGGATGCGATAAATGAGGTTATGATAAAGTTACTAAAATAGGCTTCGGCGGCAGGGAGAAATCCCTGCCGTTTTCACACAGAATGATTCAGATTTTTGCTTTAGCCTCTTGAAAAATCAAAGCAAAAGTAGTATAATCTTAACGACCGTTCACCATTTTGCGGGGGAGGAGGTAAGGTATTGCGTACATATAATGAAGAAGCCCGCAAGGCGAAGAAAACAGATATAATGGAAAGGAGCTTCGCCTGCTATGCGGAGAACGGATTTTCCTCTGTCGGAATAAAAGCTATCGCAAAAGCCTGCGATTGCAGTGTTGCGACACTGTATCTGTATTTTGATAATCTCGATGACCTTATCGTTAAGTCCACCGAATACTGTATGGGCAAGGTGGAAGATGAGTTTATGGCGAAAGCTCCCACCGATGTGGAGGACTTATGGCGGTTTATTGACGAGATACCCTATTGGACGGCAAAAAACCACGGCAAGAAATACAGACTTATGTATCAGGTCTATACTCACCCGAAATACAGAGAATACGGTCAGAAATTCTTTGCGGGCGTAGATGAACGATATACGCAATACGCAAAAAGCTTCGAGAGCAAGCTGGGTATTCCCTACGAAAAGCTGACGCCGCTGATATTCATTCTAATCAGAGCCTGCGTTCATTACGCACTATTCGAGGATGCGTTCTATTTGAAAGCACAGATAGAAGCGCTGAAAGAAACCCTTGAACTCTTTATTATGAAATACAACCCGAAAGTAAGGTCGGGTGTTGTTACAGAAAAAGCGAAAATTTTTAAGGGGATATCCCCTCAGTAGTATGCTACACATACTACGAAACAACCTCATCAACAGAAAATTACCGTAAAATAACGGTACGAGATAATAATTTATCGGAGGCATTTCAAAGTGAAAACAATCAAGAAGCTTATCCCTGTGCTTTCAATTCTTTTATTTGTTGTATCTTTGTTTATGATAATTACAGCAAATAAAGAACCGAAATCTGAAGGTATTGCCAATCAGATGAAGGAATATTACTTGAACGATACTGGACCGGAAGGAAATACATTTTATGATTATAATGTTTCATCAACGTCGTTGCCTGAAACGGATGAAAAAGGAAAATGTAAACTTATAAAATTACCGTTATTTAGACAAAGCCATAATTTTACCTGTGGAGTGGCTTGCGTTGCATCTGTTTTACGCTATGCGGGGTACGATTTTGACACCAGAGAAGATCGATTACTTTGGGAGCTTGAAGCAACTCCGGAAAATGGGACTAACTATATGAATATAGCAGAATATTTAGAATCCGTTCGTACAGAAGGTTTTCCGAATACCCCAGTGATTGCAACAGAGGTTGTGTGTGTAGATTATGCTTCAAATGAATACGGTTTGAAGCTTACAGATAGCTTGCTATTGCAATTCAGGGCAGCTCTTGATGATGGTTCTCCTATTATTTGTGCGATTCAAGCATGGAAAGATGACGGTGATTATAATACTGAAACAGAAGACGATGGTCATTATGTTGTGTTAATCGGATATCAGAAGGATGCGAAAAAAGATACATATATCTATTATTTTATGGATCCATCGACTTCCGGTAGTTACACATATCTTACAGAAGAAGAATTTATCTTGCGTTGGCACGATAATTTAGAGGGAAAATCAAAGCGTATTGGAATTAAGGTTTCGTATTTAAATTCAACACAGGAAGTACCCATTAATATTGCATATCATATAGATTAACGAATAAAAGGATAGCACAAATAAAAACGCTCAAAGAAACCCTTGAACTCTTTATTACGAAATACAACCCGGAAGCAAGGTCGGGTTCTATTACAGAATAATATCGAACTGAAAAGGAGAAAAAACATGAATAAAGCGAAGAAGCGTATATTGATCGTTTTGTTGGCGATTCTGGCGGTCGTTGTATTCGCCTTGCTTGCGTTTTTGGGACTGTATTTCACCAGAATCCAGACCATCGGCAGCATTGAGCAGCTTACGGATTACGCGGATGGATACAATCTCTACCGCATGGATGTCAAATACGATTACGATCTTGACGATATTATCGATTACGGCATTCAGGACGATCAGACGATGATCGATGCGATTCTGAAAGAGGCGCTTCCGCTGCTGCCTGTGACGATCAAAGCGCCCAATTTCGGCTGTACGGTGTTTAGTCTGACCGATACGGACGGCGACGTTCATATGGGACGGAATTACGATTTTAGCAAAGATACATCTGCTATGTTGGTTTACTGTGCGCCAAAGGACGGATATAAGTCGATTGCCTTTGCCGCGCTTGACAATGTTTCAGCAAATGTGCCTGATGAGAATATCAAAAAAGAGCTGGCGAGTCTGACCGCTCCGTTTATCTGTCTGGATGGTATGAATGAGAAGGGCGTGTCTATCGCTGTGTTGACACTGGATAGTGAGCCTGTGCGTCAAAACACAGGCAAACCTGTCATTGCAACTACTCTTGCAATACGCCTTGTTCTTGACAGGGCGGCGACCACAGAGGAAGCAGTGGAGCTTTTACGCAGCTATGATATGTTCGCATCATCCGGCAGAGATTACCATTTCTACATAAACGACGCATCCGGCGACGGCAGAGTAATCGAGTATGACATTGACGGCGAACCAAGAGAGCTGATCGATACTCCATCAGAGGCGGTTACGAATTTCTTCATTCGTTATAAGGATGAGGTGCTTCCGAATCAGAAAAACGGCATCTACGGTCACGGCAAGGAACGCTATGACGCCGTGATGGAGGTGCTGGAGGCGGAAAAAGGCAATTACACCAACGATACCGTGTGGAACGCAATGAAATCGGCGGCACAAGACCCCAACCCCGATGACATCACAAGCAACACACAATGGTCTATTTCCTATAACAATACTGACCTTACTGCTGATATTGCCATCCGCCGTCATTGGAGTGATGTAACACATTGCGAGCTGGAAACCAAGGTGACGACACCGTTAAAATGAGTGGTACAGGGCAGTAAAATGAAGGGAAACGCAAAAGCCCCTCGCTTCCAAGGTGCCGGTACATTAGTTGTTAATCCAACCAAGCTTGATGATGCGTATGATGCATTCGTTAAGCTTGGTTTGGATGTAATCTATTCCCAAGACTATGAAAAATGCAAAGATAATATGAAGTCGTGAAAACGATTGCAGGAAATCTCAACATTTAACACCAAAGAAGATAAAGCAAAAGGGGTATTTAGTTGTTCATAGCTGAGTGCCCTTTTGTTTTGCTCTAAAGAATTGCCTTCAGTCAATACAAGTGCAAAGAGAAAGACTCCGCTGCCCCTGATTTGGAGTAATGGAGTCTTGCCTTTGATACTGCTCTGCGGTATTGTTTTCGGTGTGAAAAGCTATCGTTCTCTGTCGTGGGTTCGATGCTTGGGTTTGATCTGTCTGCTCTCTGCCTGCAACCGTCTGAGCTGGTCACGAACGCTTTTTCTTTCAGGTGGTGCGTATCGTTCTTTTTCGTCGGGTTTGCTGTTTTCCTTGACCTTGCGTTCCCACTCGGCAAGCTCACGGTTGTACTGCTCCACTACGGCTTCTGCCTTGCGGTAGGTTGCCATAAAGACTTGCACATCGGGATAACCGTCTGCTTTCAGTGTGTCGGGAATTTTGTCCAGTTTATCAGCGATTTCCCTTTCGGTCTGCTGTATCTGCGCTTCCAACGCTTTACGCTCCTTACCCTTGAAGATGCCCTTTGTTTCGGCAAGCTGCTGCTTAAGCTCCGGCAGAACCTTATCCTGCAAGTGCTTGATTTCTTTTGCCTTATCCTGCAATTTTATCATCAGGTTACGCATATGACGGAACTCTGCCATATCGATATCCAGTGTAGGCTTGGGCGGCATACTCTGTTCACGGATAAGGTTTTGCAGAAAATCCTTTGCCCTGCTCACGATACTGCGGAACAGGTTGGGAAGCCAACCACTGTTACGGATAGACTGGCTGACTTTTTCGTGGATTTGCGTCTGCTTAATCTCCAATATCGTTTCTTCCGAAATGCCTGTGATCAGTGCCATATCCGCCGCTTGGTTCCACTCCTGCCTTGCGGCGTTGTCCGCTTTGATTTCTTCCTCTTTCGGATTATTCTTGCCGATTTTTTTGGTAGGCAGATACACACTGTTCTTATCAAACACTTTCAGTCGCTGCTCGGGATCTGAAATGTGGAAATTGATAAGCGCCGTGTATACTTCCTTTGCTTCTGCTATGAAGGCTTCGCTTTTGAAACGCTCGTCTTTGGTTGTGAATAAATGGCTTTCGTAAACTTCCCCCTTTTTGATGACTGTACAGCCTTTTCGCATCTGTCCGTCCTCGCCGGTAATCTCTTTCTTGGTGCGTACCCTTTGCCCTGTCTCGTCATAAAATACGCTTCTGGTGGCAATCTTTACATCGGGCTTGGGAAGCAGCTTCCTTTCACTGAAGATAAGGTGGATGTGGTAGTTGGTCTTTTTCTTGTTATGATGGAGAGCCGATACACATTCCACATCGTACCGTCTGTGAAATTCCTCTGTGAAATCTTCAAGCACCTGCTGCGGCTCATAGGTGGTGTAAACTTCGGGCAGGGCGATAATCAGCTCCCTTGCTTCAATGCACCTTCCCGGTGTACCGCTTCGTTTAAATTCCTGCTGACATTCCCTTGCGAGATTGCCCCAAAAGGTATTGTCTGCGGTACGGTAGGTGGCATAGAGGTTTTCCTGTCTTGCCTTGCTTGTGATATACGATATTCTTCCCTTGACATTTGACAGCTTTGACATCTGAATAAAGCTGTGTCTCGCCATAGTGTCCTTTCTCCCGTATTGGGGCGTTCTCATTTTGCAACCGACTTGTCGGTTGCGGCTGTTCCGATGGCTTTTGACAGCGGGACAGCCATTGAAAATTGCGGTGCAATTTTCTCTGTATCAGAGGACGGGATGGGATACCCGGACGATGATACAGGCTCCCCGCAGGGGCGAAATACCCAGAGTACAAATCGTAGATTTGTGCGAGGGGTGTATTTCGCTCTCAAACGCCGAGGGCTTTTAGAGAACGGTTATTCAACTTTTCGTACATCTTTTTCATTGAGCAGGTTTCTGCCCTGATTGACGGTCATAAAACGCTCTAAGGTATCCCTGCGGATAATGGTTTTACGCCCGACCTTCAGAACAGGCAGCTTGCCCCAGTCCACCAACTTGCGCATGGTATTCCTGCCGATGCCGCTGGTTTCTGCCGCTTCTTCGATTGTCATTCCCATTTTGATTGCGTTCATAATGCTGTTCTCCTCTCTTAAATACTCAAAATGCAACTTTAGCATTATCATTATACTTATTTTGCTACCGTTTGTCAACCTGTTTTGCAACTATTTAAGGATTATTTTTAATATTTTTCAGAATAATGGTTGCAAATTGAGTTTGTTTGTGATATACTGTACTCAAACAGGAGGTGAATGCCTTGAAAGAAGAAACAATGTTTACCCCAAAACAAGTCGGGGAACGCATTAAAGAGCGTAGAATAGAACTCAAACTTTCTATGCCGGAACTTGGCAAGCGTATCAGCGTGAACAAGTCCACCATTCAAAGGTATGAAGCAGACGGCGTTGACCCGAAGCGAACCATGATTATCAACGGTCTTGCCGAGGCACTTCTGACCACTCCCGAATGGCTGACGGGGCTTTCCGAAGAAAAGGAATATGACGCTAAAACGCTCTGTCAGAGGGACATTGAAGCACATATCGCAAAATACCTTGACAGCGTGAGTGTTGTTCAGGGAGAGCCGCACCAGCAGCTCCTGACAACATTTCTTGGAAAGATGATAGACCTGTACTCGGTACTCTGTTACCACTTTGCCGATGCTATGGCAGAGGTTGACCGTGTAGCTGCGGACGAGGGGCTGAAAGAATCGCTGATGCGATATGCCATTGAGTCGGGCGCAATCACAGAAAAGGTCTATCGCAATGAAATGGAAGCACCGATCGAAGATATGAAACGATTTCTTGATGGGATTTTACATATCTACGATGAGGGTCGCACAAAGGTATCCATGGGCGAACTCTTCGGGATAGTGACGGCAGCCGAGGAAAGGCTGGCCGAAAAGAAAAATGCCGTGGCACCTTGACAAATGAAAATGCCGGTTGAAACAACAACCGGCAAGTGACGCTATTACTTTACGCACACCATATGTCACAGACCCGATTGCCACGGATAGAAAGGAGAAATTTTATCTATGGCAAAAGGTTCTGTAAGAAAGAAAGGCAAAAAGTGGTACTACCGCTTTTATATCGAAGATGAAAGCGGAAACCGTGTGCAGAAGGAGTTCCCCGGAACAGAAAGCAAGGCGGAAACAGAAGCACTGCTGCGAAAGGCAATGGAGGACTACGAGGAAAAGAAATTCGTTGCGAAAACGGAGAATGTTACGGTGGGAACACTGCTGGATATGTGGGTGGAAGAAGAACTGAAGCCCGGCAATCTGAGTAACGGTACGGTGATGGCATATCAGGGGACGGTAAACCGTATCAAGCAGCACCCTATCGGCAACCGAAAACTGAAAAGTGTAACGGCTGACCATTTACAGGCATATATCGACTTTCTCAGTTTCGGTGGCACAAATGCCGACGGCACACAGGCAAAGGCACTCAGCAAAGGGTATCTGCGATTGTTCTCAGCAGTCCTGCAAGGGGCGTTCCGTTTTGCGGTGTTCCCCAAAAGGCTGATTTCCTTTAACCCGATGCAGTATGTAGTGTGGAGGGGCAAAAAGGAAGAATACGAACTGTTCTCAGACGAGGACGGGGATGTGACTTCTGTACCTACGATCAGCCACGAACAGTATCTGAAGCTGGAGGACTTTCTGAAAAAGAAATACAATCCGGCTCTTCTGCCCATTCAGATTGCCTACTACACGGGGCTTCGCATTGGCGAGGTCTGCGGCTTGACCTGGCAGGATATTAATCTTGAAGGTCAATACCTAACAGTACGCCGCAGTATGCGCTACAACGGAGCAAGGCACAAGACAGAGATAGGAGCAACGAAGCGTAAGAAAGTCCGCACTGTGGACTTCTGCGACACGCTGGCGGCAATCCTTAAGACAGCCAAAGCCGAACAGCACAAAAACCGCTTCCGATACGGAGAGCTTTACAGCCTCAACTATTACAGTGAGGTCAAAGAAAAAGACCGTACTTATTACGAGGTTTACAGTCTGCCAAGAACGGAAGAAGTCCCGGAGGGGTACAAGGAAATATCCTTTGTCTGCCTCAGACCGGACGGGGCGTTTGAATCGCCGAGTACGGTAGGGATTATGTGCAGGGCGGCAAGGAAAAAAGTCGAGGGGTTGGAGGGCTTCCATTTCCACCAGCTTCGTCACACATTCACAAGCAATCTGCTCTCAAATGGGGCAGCACCAAAGGATGTGCAGGAGCTTCTTGGACACGCTGACGTTAGTACCACAATGAATATCTACGCTCACGCTACAAGGGAAGCGAAGCGTACTTCCGCAAGACTGCTGGATAAGGTAGTCGGCGGCGAATAACAAAAAGTTTCCCTTGTTTCGGCTCGTAAGGGAAAAAACAAGGGAAAATACATAAGGTTTGAGAATTACACAGGCGAAAAACCTTGAAAATACAGGATTTATTGGGGATTAAATAGATAAATTGTAATTTACAGAGGAGTCAACAACGTGGAATATTTAATTGATAAACTGGCACAGGAATTTAATATACAGCCTAAACAGGTGCAGGACACCGTGGAGCTCATAGACGCGGGCAACACGATCCCCTTTATCGCCCGTTACCGCAAGGAAGTTACCGGCAATCTGAGCGATGTTCTGCTGCGTGATCTGGACGCCCGACTGACCTATCTCAGAAAGCTGCAGAAGCGCAAGGAAGAGATTGCGGGCAGTATCGAGGAACAGGGTAAGCTGACACCTGAGCTTGCGGCCGCCATTGATAAGGCTGCTACACTGCAGGAGGCCGAGGATCTGTACCTGCCCTACAAACAGAAAAAGAAAACCCGGGCATCGGTGGCAAAGGAAAAGGGCTTGGAGCCCCTTGCCAATAAGATCTATTTACAGCTCGATACTGAGGCGGATCTGGCTGAGGATGCCAAAAACTACATCAATCCTGAGAAGGGCGTGGAAACCGCCGAGGATGCCTTACAGGGGGCCATGGACATCATCGCTGAAACCATCTCGGACAACGCGGATTACCGCAAGAAAATCCGCCGTATGGTGACCGAAAAGGGCGCGGTTAAGTCCACAGTCACCAAGGCCTTTGCAGAGGAAAAGACAGAGTTTGAAAATTATTACGACTATGGCGAGCCGGTTAAAAAGATCGCTAACCACCGTGTGCTGGCCCTCAACCGGGGCGAAAAACGCAAGGTGCTGGCTGTGAAGATCATAGACCCGGCAGAAGAAATTCGAACTTACCTGAAGAAATCCATTCTTCGGGACAAGGCCAGCGGCTATCTGGTGAGCGCCATTGAGGACAGCTACAAGCGCCTGATTTTCCCGTCGATTGAGCGTGAGATCCGTACTGAGCTCAAAGAAAAGGCTGAGGAATCCGCCATTAAGATGTTTGCACTCAACCTGAAAAAGCTGCTGCTTCAGCCGCCCTTTAAGGATAAGACGACCATGGGCTTTGACCCGGCCTTCCGTACCGGGTGTAAGATCGCAGTTCTGGACCCCATGGGCAAGCTTTTGGATACCGCCACAGTTTACCCAACGGAGCCGAAAAATGAGGTGGCAAAATCCGAAAAGATTTTGCTGGGTTTGATTGAAAAATACAAGGTGGACATCATCTCCATCGGCAACGGCACCGCCTCCCGGGAATCTGAGCAGTTTGTGGCCGAGATGCTCAAGAAAACCGACCGACCGGTGCAGTACATTGTGGTCAATGAGGCGGGAGCCTCAGTGTACTCGGCCTCTGAGCTGGGCGCTGAGGAGTACCCGGACATCAACGTTTCCCTGAGAGGGGCTATCTCCATTGCGGGCCGCCTGCAGGACCCTCTGTCCGATCTGGTGAAAATCGACCCCAAGCACATCGGAGTTGGCCAGTACCAGCATGATGTCAATCAGAAGGAGCTTGAAAAGGTTCTGGACGATACCGTGGAGGACGCGGTCAACAACGTCGGCGTCAACATCAACCGCGCGTCTGTGTCCCTCTTAAAGCATGTGGCAGGCGTCAACAAAACCATTGCCAAAAACATCATTGACTACCGTGAACAGAATGGTAAATTCGGAAGCCGTAAGGAGATTAAAAAGGTTAAGGGCTTGGGAGCAAAGGCCTTTGAACAATGCGCGGGCTTTCTGCGGATCGATGACGGGGACAATATCCTGGACAACACCGGCGTCCATCCCGAATCCTACAAGGCAGTCCAGAACCTGCTGAAAAGCATGGGTCTGACTACTGCGGACCTGGAGGCCGATAAGCTGGCTGAAACGGTCACCCGGCTCAACGCTCTGGACGTAAAAGCCACAGCGGCCATGCTGGAAATCGGCGAGCCGACGCTGCGGGATATTATCAAGGAGCTGAAAAAGCCGGGACGTGACCCCCGTGACTCTGCACCAAAGCCGCACCTTAAGTCCGATGTTCTGAGCATTGAGGACTTGAAGCCAGACATGGAGCTGGTAGGCACAGTGCGCAACGTCATCGATTTCGGCGCTTTCGTGGATATTGGGGTGCACCAGGACGGATTGGTCCACATCTCACAGATCAGTGACCGCTATATCTCCCATCCCACCGATGTTCTATCCGTCGGCGACGTGGTCACCGTCAAGGTGCTGTCTGTGGATGTGGAACGCAAACGTATCGGGCTCTCCATGCTCGTTTAACAAAGCTTTAAGAAAGACTTGCCACATTCGCGGGAATGTGGTAAATTATACTGAATTAAAGATTAAACGCTTGGTGCCCCTGTCGCCGGACAGGGGCCCGATGTAAAGCGCTGATTTCTCACGCCGTAGGCCATGGGGTGTGAGGAATCAGCGCTTTTATTTTTCAGGAGGAAAACATGGAAAAAACAGAAATGATTACGGGCAGCCTGTCAAAAATATTTGTACACTATGTGTCGCTCAATGTCCTCAGTATGATTGGGCTGTCCTGCTATATTTTGGCAGATACGGTGTTTGTGGCAGGAGGTGTGGGCAACAGCGGTCTGGCGGCCCTGAATCTGGTGCTGCCGGCCTACAGCTTTATTAACGGTGCGGGCCTCATGCTTGGAATGGGCGGGGCGACCCGGTATGCGGTTCTGAGAGGTGAGGGGCGGGATACGGCGGCGGATGGCGTCTTTACCATGACCCTGGCGATGGGGGCAGCCCTGGGCTGCCTGCTGACATTGATTGGCATTTTCTTTACGCCAGCCCTGGCCGGACTGCTGGGGGCAGAGGGAGAGACCCTTTCGCTCTCAGTCCAATACCTGAGGACGATCCTGCTCTTTTCCTGCGCCTTTATCGTCAATAACATTCTGGTCTGCTTTATCCGTAATGATGGAAGCCCTCAGCTGTCCATGGCCGCCATGCTGGCAGGAAGCTTCAGTAATATCGTGCTGGATTACAGCTTCATTTTTCCAATGGGACTGGGAATGTTTGGGGCGGCGCTGGCTACAGGGCTGGCGCCTGTATTCAGCATACTGGTGCTGTCTCTGCATTTTCTACGGCGGAGGAACCACTTCCGACCAGCAGCCTGCACACCGCAGAGAAGGATTGTGCGGGAGATCCTGACAACAGGGCTGCCCTCCTTTGTCACGGAGTTTTCATCTGGGGTGATTATCCTGCTGTTTAACTTTACCATCCTGCGGTTGACCGGCACCACCGGGGTGGCCGCCTACGGGGTAATCTCCAACATTGCCCTGATCGCTGTGGCGGTCTTTACCGGGATCGCCCAGGGCATACAGCCCATTGTCAGCGTTAACTACGGCGCAGGGAGGACAGGACGTGTGTGGCGGACCTACGCGGCGGCGCTTCTGCTGGGCGCAGTTCTGGGGCTGTTGTTTCTGGCGCTGGGGCTTCTGGAGGCAGACGGTATCGTGGGCATATTTAACTGGGAAGGAAATGTGGAGATGGACCGGATTGCCTCGTCAGGTATCCACTTATATTTCCTGGCGTTTCTGTTTATGGGCGCCAATATTGTGACCACCTCACTCTTTGCCTCCATCAACCGCCCGGGGCCGTCCTTTGCAGTGTCTATTCTGCGGGGACTGGCCGCTGTGGTCATCTTTCTGCTTATTCTGCCGCCTGCTCTGGGCATGGATGGTGTGTGGCTGACCATTCCGGCCGCGGAGCTGACCACGCTTTTCGTTTCAGGTATCCTTTTATATCGCGCAAAAGGGCTGAAAAGTGAAAAAATTCATTGACAAAGCATTAAATTTCTTATAAAATATTACATTTGTGTTTTTTTTATGGTATAATGAAACCAGCAATTATGATTGAGGTGTATATAATGTACGAAATCGGCGATAAAATTGTATATCCAATGCATGGTGCAGGTGTGGTCAAAGACATCGAGGAAAAAGAAATTTTTGACACCACCCAGATGTACTATTTAATGGAAATTGTATCTGAGGGAATGGAAATCCTGATTCCTGTAGACAAAGCGGACGAGGTTGGTGTACGTGATATAGTAACATCCGATGTCATTGAAAAAATGCTCGACAGCCTTGAGGAGCCGAGTGACCAGATGAACGGCAATTGGAGCAAGCGGTACCAGGATAATATGGATATCCTGAAAAGCGGCGATATTTTTGACGTTGCCAAGGTCGTGAAAAACCTGACGCTGCTGGACCGGAAAAAGGGACTTTCAACCGGAGAGAAAAAGATGCTTACCTCCGCCAGAAACTTTCTCATCAGTGAGATGGTGCTGGTACAGGGCAGAAGCAAAGAGGAATCGCTTCAGGTGATTGAAGAAAAAATTTAACGCGATTTGGGCGTGTAAGGCGATGATTAAAAAAGAGTTGTCATTTATGACAGCTCTTTCTTTATATGATGCTTTTGGTTTAACAGATTTTTAAGGCTAATCGTGATATAATAAAAATATTATGAATGGAAAGGAGGTGAACATGAAATGCTGCAAAAATTTTTAAGAGTATGTTTTTCGATTTTGGGCATTCTGCTGGGGAGCGCTCTGGCACAGATGGTGATCATTAATGAGTGGATTCAGGCGACCCTGCACATCCAATTTACACCAGAAATCGAGCTGGGAACTTATATTGTTATTATGGTTTTATGTGGACTTATCTTTTTTATTTTCTTCCCTCTGATATTAAAGGGGGTCAAAAATCTTACCAAAATGGTGGAAGCCAGTATGGAAGATGTCCGGCTCGTCGACATTGCTCTGGGGGTTGGCGGCCTGGTAATCGGCCTGATCATCGCGATGCTGATCAGCTTTGCCTTTTATCAGATCCCGTTTCCATGGGTCAGCAGCCTTCTGACCGCAGTGATCTATATCGTCCTGGGGTACCTGGGCTTTACGCTGCCGGTTAAGAAAAGAGATGACATTGTGGCTGCCATTCAGGCAGGCAAAAAGGAACGCGACGGCAGCGCCTCCACCCGGAAGATCTCAAAGAAAAAGAACAATGCCGCGGCCAAGGTGCTGGATACCAGCGTGGTTATCGACGGCCGTATTTACGATATCTGCAAGGTCGGGTTTATGGAGGGGCCGCTTATCGTCCCGGTCTTTGTCCTGAATGAGCTTCAGCTCATCGCGGATTCCTCGGATGATCTCAAGCGCAACCGCGGACGGCGGGGCCTGGATATCATCAATAAGATGCAGAATGATCTGGACGTCCCGGTACAGATATCTGAGGAGGACTATGACGATATTCAGGAGGTTGACGCCAAACTGGTGCGGATGGCCAAGGAAACCAAGTGTAAGATTCTGACCAATGACTACAACCTGAACAAGGTGGCAACGGTCCAGGGTGCTGAGGTTTTAAACATCAACGAGCTGGCCAACGCCGTGAAGCCCGTGGTGCTGCCCGGTGAAGAGATGAAGGTGCTGCTGGTCAAAGCCGGAAAGGAATCCGGTCAGGCCGTTGCCTACCTGGACGACGGCACCATGATTGTTGTGGAAAACGGCAGGAAGTACATCGGCGATAACATTACCGTGATCGTCACCAGTATCCTGCAGACCGCCGCGGGACGGATGATCTTTGCGAAGCCAAGAAAGTGAGATAATGGCGGCTTTGCCTTGTATTTTCGGAAAACGAAAGCGTCGGATATACCGACATAACAGAAGTTACGAATGGAAGATGAAGAATGGAGAATGAAGGAACAAATCCGCTCTGCGGATTTGTTCCTGAATTTTCCATTTTCAATTTATTACAATGGAGATGAATCATGCAGATACCAGAGGCCTTTAAAGAAAAAATGCGGGGACTTTTAAACGATGAGGATTATGAAAAGCTCATGTCTTCTTACGATGGGACCGTGAACAAGGGCATCCGGACCAATACTCTGAAGTGTACCCCGGAGGAAATGGCCCGGAAGACGCCCTTTGAGCTGGAGCCAGTGGACTGGTGTCCGACAGGATACTATATTGACAGTGATATCCGTCCAGGGAAAAATCCTGCCTACTACGCGGGACTGTATTATGTACAGGAGCCCACAGCCATGACCTCCGCCGAGGCCCTTGCACCAGAGCCGGGGGACTGGGTGTTGGACCTCTGTGCCGCGCCAGGCGGAAAATCGACCCAGCTGGCCTGTATGCTTGGGGGACAAGGGCTGCTGGTTGCCAATGAACTGGTCAACAACCGGGCTGAGATTCTTGCCAGCAACGTGGAGCGTATGGGAGTACCCAATGCGCTGCTGTTTAACGAGTTCCCGGAACGTCTGGCCGCACGGTTTCGCGAGCGCTTTGATAAAATCCTGGTGGACGCTCCCTGCTCGGGAGAGGGCATGTTCCGAAAGGACAACGGTGCTGCTGAGGAGTGGAACCCGGAACGGGTGCTGCACTGTGCGAAACGTCAGATCAAGATTCTGGAGAGCGTGGACAAGCTGCTGAAGCCCGGGGGCGTTATGGTTTATTCGACCTGTACCTTCTCGCCCGAAGAAAACGAACAGGTCATTGAAGATTTCCTGGGAAATGACCGCTATGAGCTGATGGACATTGATCTCGGGGGGCTTAATGACCGCGGCCGGCCCGAATGGTCTGAAAAGGGGACACCAGCGCTTACAAAGACCCTTCATGTCATGCCCTTCCATGTCCGGGGTGAGGGTCATTTTATCGCCAAACTCCGAAAAACAGCGGAGTGTCCTCCTGAGGAAGAGGCCCTCAGGCTCAAGAGAAAGTCCCGGCTAAAGCCTGCCGGGCGCAGAGAGCTTGGTGATTATGAGGTCTTTGCCGAAGAATATCTGAACCGGAGGTTCAACAACCTGCATCTGCAGGGAGATCAGCTCTACAGCCTGCCCGAAGGCATCACCCTGAAGGACATTGAGGGACTGAAGGTACTGCGCCCCGGCATACACTTGGGCACACTCAAGAAAAACCGCTTTGAACCGTCTCATACACTCGCCATGGTGCTGAAGCCTGAGGACTTTAAAACCGTCTATACCGTGAAGGATGACGAGGAGGCGTACACCTATCTCAAAGGCGAACCCATTACCGGGGCAGACCTTAAAGGCTGGGTGCTGGTCTGCTTTGAAAAATGGCCCTTGGGTTTTGGAAAAGCCAGCCAAGGTATGATTAAAAACCACTTCCCCAAGGGGCTGCGTATTCGGAAAAAATAGAAAAAGCCCTTAGAAAGACATGCTCAAAAGGCTCAAAACGCCATTTGTTGGTGGTTTTGAGCCTTTTGAGTATGGGAGACAAAGGAAAATAAAATTTGGACGCAGCTTAAAGCCCCGCATGTGTCCCACTGCTTTTTTCATGATTGATCCTTCTCACTGCAATCACAAACAGCACAAAGCCGATGACAAACAAAAAGGAGATGGAGATAATGCCATAGCGGGAGTGGCCGGTGAGCTGGGTGACCACGCTGACCAGCAGTGTGCCGGTAAAGGCCGCGCCTTTGCCGAAAATGTCGTAAAAGCCAAAGTACTCGGCGGATTTCTCCTTGGGGATGATCTTGGCAAAGTAAGACCGGGACAGAGCCTGAATGCCGCCCTGGAAGATGGCGACACAGACCGCCAGAAACCAGAATTCCCAGGCCCTATCCAGTTGAATGGCAAAGAGGGCGATGAAAAAATAGCCGATGATTCCAACGTAAATCAGCTTTTCGGTTTTCACTCTTTTGGACAGCCAGCCAAACAGGAGTGCGAAAGGGAAAGCGACGATCTGGGTGAGTAACAGCGCCATCAACAGGTCATTATCGCCTACGCCCACGTCCTTGCCGTAAGAGGTCGCCATCTCGATGATGGTGTAAACACCGTCGATATAGAAGAAAAACGCTACCAGGAACAGCACAATGTTTTTATCCTGACGGATATTTTTAATGGTGTGGCCCAGGCGTACAAAGCCTTCCTTAACCGGGTTAGATACATGCCCCACAGAAAATTTCTGCCGGTAGCCTCTGAGCAGTGGCACAGTCATGAGCACCCACCACACTGCGGTGATGACAAAAGAAATGGACGTTGCCAGCTGGGTGCTGATGCCGATGCTTCCGGAAAAGAGCACCAGGAGCATACAGGCCGCGAAGGGAATACAGCTGCCGATGTAGCCAAAGGCGTAGCCCACGCTGGAGACCTCGTCCATGCGGTCATCGGTGGTGACATCCGTGAGCATGGAGTCACAGAAAATAAGACTGCCATTATAGCCGATTTTAGCGACCACAAACATGACGAGAAAGAGTAACCAGCCCATGGGAATCCCCAGGGCCACACAGCCCACAGCCCCCACGCCCAGTGAGAGAAGGAACAGGCGCTTCCGGTAGCCGCTGGTGTCCCCGATGGGGCCGAGAATGGGCCCATTCTTTATA
>OCAG01000108.1_pt1 | contig 98272 bp, 86 predicted proteins | sample 1477111 | NCBI WGS metagenome assembly OCAG01 (sample SAMEA2580288, study PRJEB22360) | human gut metagenome | biome: human gut; feature: human-associated habitat; material: faeces | place: Denmark | collected 2008/2010 | reverse complement strand
TCGGCGTGAAGGCCCCCCCCCCCCGCGGGCCGGCCCCCCCCCCCGCCGATAATAATGAGGTCGTTCATATATTTTTCCATGATCATTCACCTGTCTTTAATAATGTAATATTATACCTATTTTTATAAAACGGCGCAAGGAAACCTGCCGCCTTCCTTTTAAAATAAAAAGCTTCAACGCACTCTGGAGCACACTGAAGCTTTTTAATCTTTTTTTAAACTCAAATTTCATCTACAAATCGGTAGCCCACGCCCACCTCAGTCAAAATATACTTTGGCTCTGCGGGGTTTTTTTCAATTTTCCGGCGGATGTTTGCCATGTTTACCCGAAGTGTCTGGTTTTCGTTGGTATAAGGTCCCCATATATCTTTAATAATCTGGTCATAGGTAACCACCTTTCCGGGATACTGGGTCAAAATCTCCAATATTTTATACTCGATAGGGGTAAAATGGACTGGATTATTATTCAGGGTGACCAGTCTTTTATCAAAGTCAATGGTCAGGTCTCCTACAGAAAAAATTGTGCGCTCCGGTACATCCACCGTTACCTGCTGATGGCGCATAGCTGTACGGATACGGGCCAGCAGCTCCGAAGTCCCAAAGGGTTTGGTGATGTAGTCATCTGCTCCCAGATCAAGCGCCTCAACCTTTTCACGCTCATGGCCCCTTGCTGAAACGACAATAATCGGTATGCCCGACCATCCCCGGATCGTTTTTAAAACCTCTATGCCGTCCATATCTGGGAGACCAAGATCCAGCAGGATTAAATCTGGGCACCGAGAGGTAAAAAGCTCAAGGGCTTCCTTCCCGTCTCTGGCCTCCACAACACGGTAATTATTAACATCGAGAACAGTGGATATAAAATTCCTTATTCCCTTTTCATCCTCAACCAAAAGTACTAGTGCTTTATGACTCATTATTGTCATCCTCCTCCACGGGCAGTTCAAAACTGAATTCCGCCCCGCCTTCCTGTTTATTTCTAGCTTTTAATGTTCCGCCGTGGGCGTCAACAATGGATTTGCATATGGTCAGACCAATCCCCATGCCACGGCGCGAATCACTGCTTTTTTCTTCATCGCCCATGTAGCCCTCAAAAATGTGTGGCAGCATGGTTTCGGATATTCCCTCTCCATTATCACCCACGATAAAACGGGCTTTTTTTCCTAAATTCTGCACCTTTACATCCAAAACAGGATGAGAGCCTGCGTATTTTATGGCATTTTCCATCAGGTTAATCATGACCTGCTCAATCAATGTGCCGTCCATCGATACCATCAGAAGCGTATCAGGCACCTCAACCTTAATATCCGTATGGTCAAACCGCTTGCGGATAATGGCGACGGCCTCGCCGACAATCTCCTCCACCGCCTCGGGATGCTTCTTCAAATCAACCTTTCCCTCGCCGATTCGCGTCACCGAGAGCAGGTTCTCAACCATACGGATAATCCACTCAGAATCGTCCTTGATATCCCGCAACAGCTTTTTCTGTGTAGAGATATCCAATTCTCCGATATTTTCAAGCAGCGCTGAGCTGGAGCCTAAAATGCCGGTCAGCGGTGTCCGCAGATCATGGGAGATGGCTCTGAGAAAATTGCTCCGCATCTTTTCCTTTTCTGTTTCCAGCCGGGCTTTTCCCTGTTCATCAGAAAGCCGCTGCCGCTCAAGGGCCATGGCAACCTGTGATACGATCATTTTTAAAAACGCCCGCCGTTTTGGCGGAAGCATTTCCTCGACACAGGAAATGCCAATGACGCCTAAAACCCTGCCCTGCGAAACAACCGGCATATAAAAGCCCTTTGCGCCTACCAGCGTATCTGTCCCATTTCCGGCGGCCTTTTTATTTTGGAAAACCCAGTGCGCCACTGCCTCTTCCTCCTTGGACTGCATGAAAGCGCCGCTTGTCTCCTCTGGTCCCTGCATAAAGGTTCCGCGGTTCTTTTCATCTGGATTCTGCGTATAGAAAATAACGGACCGCTCAAAAATAGAGGTCAGGGATTCGTTGGTGAGCGTCACAATATTCTCCAGCCCGCGGGTAATCAGCAGCTTTTTGCTCAGCTCATAGAGAATCTCAGTACGCCTTTCATTCATCACTGCCATTTTGGCCTGAACCTTAATCCCATTGGTTAACGCACTGGTCATCAACGCTACCAGAAGCATGACAATAAAAGTCACCGGGTAGGTGGGATTGGTGGCGTTAAAGGTAAAGTAGGGCTCTGTAAAGAAAAAATTAAAAAGCAGTACACCAAAAACTGACGCACATATGCCATATAAATATCCAACGGTTAACCTGGAAATCACCAAAATCGAGAGAAGATAAACCATGATAATATTCTGATCACCCAGATTAAGCTCCCTGAGTCCAAATGAGATCGCGGTTGCCAGTACCAGCGTCAAAACCGTTTTTCCAAAATCCTTCAATGAAAAGTGCAGGCTCAAAATTCGCTTACTCAGCCAGCTAAGCCGCTTTTTGGGGATACCGCCACTGGTTTTCTCGGCCTGGCTGTCCGGCACAATGTGTATCTCGATGCCAGGATTCATGCTTAAAAGCTGATCTTCCAGATCCTCTTTAAAGGGATTGGGCTTGTTTCTTCCCTTGCCGATCACAACATTGGTGATTCCGGACTGCTTGATATACTCTGATATAACCATGGCCATATCATCGCCCTGCATGGTGACAATCTCTGCCCCCAACTGCTCGGCCAGGTTCATATTATCCTGCAGGTTCTTGCGCTCGCTGATATCCGCATAGGTCCGGTCTGAGGTTTTGACATACAGCGCTACCCACGGAATATGGAAAGCGTCGGCTATTCGGGCTGTGGTCCGTATACAATGCGCTGAGGACGGCGACGGCCCTACGCATACCAGCATCTTGGAAAACGGCACCTTTTTCTTTTTATTCCCAGCGCCGCTGACAATGCGGTCCGCTGCCTTACGCATAGCGATTTCACGCAGGGCGTTCAGATTCTCAACGGTAAAAAACCGCCTTTTCGCCAGATCGGCCTTTTCCGGCGCGTAGACCTTGCCCTCCTCAAAACGCTTCAGAAGCTCCTCGGGATCAATGTCCACCAGCTTGATTTTATCTGCTTTGTCAAAAACATAATCCGGCACGCGTTCATGTACGATGATCCCGGTAATACTTCCGACCACATCGTTCAGGCTTTCAATATGCTGGACATTGACTGTGGTATATACGTCAATTCCCGCATTCAGCAGCTCCTCAATATCCTGATAGCGCTTTTTATTGCGGAAGCCCTCAGGATTGGTATGGGCAAACTCATCAACGATAATGACTTTTGGTTTTTTTTCCAGCGCCTTATCCAGATCGAAATCTCTGAGGGTAATACCCTTGTAATCCACTACCTGAGGCGGAATTGCTGGCAGGCCCTCAAGCATCGCCATGGTTTCTGGCCGGGTATGTGGCTCCACATAGCCTACCAGTACGTCCACACCCTTCTTATAAAGCTGCTGGGCCTCCTCCAGCATCGCATAGGTTTTACCCACACCCGCGCAATAGCCAAAAAAGATTTTCAGATGTCCAATACCCTCTTCATCTTCTCGGCTGCGCCGTTCTTCCTCATTTATTTCTTTTAGTAAACGTTCCGGATTTGGACGTTCATCCTGAAAATCCATATTTTACCTCCACTATGACATTGTCTCTCTTTTATCTCTCAATATATCCTCCAACGTCTCAAAGGATAGAGCTTCCTCTATCCCTAAATACTATCATAGACGATTATTCTGTTTCAATACCATCAAGTGCTAAATTTACTTTTAACACATTGACTGTCGGCTCACCCAGCACGCCAAAAGCACGGTCTTTCGTGTTGGCAGTAATGATTTCTCTCACCTTTTCCTCACTGATGCCCCGTTCTCTCGCGATGCGTGCCACCTGGTACTCCGCCCCTGCCGGGGTGATTTCCGGATCATAGCCGCTGCCGCCCACGGTGACAAGCTCCATTGGAATGTCTGCGCTATTCTCTGGGTCCAGCCCATGCCACCAGTCGATTCTTTCTTGAACCAGCGCTTCCTGCTCATCGCCAACCGGGTTTAGGTTTGTGGGTGTTCCGTCATTCCAGGGTCTGCCAATCAAATATTTGGGGTCTGTAAAAGGCTGGGCCAAAAACTCAGAACCGTATTGTACCTCCTGCCCATTGCTCGTTCCAGTAATCATACTTCCATTTGCTTTATGGTTAAACAAAAGCTGTCCGATACCTGTACACACGAAGGTATAAATAACCCCTGTAATAAGCGTCAGTATCAAAAATCCGACAACAGCTGGCCTCACTACCGATTTATTTTCAGTCATTTTACTCACCTCACACTAAACCGCAAATGGTCAGAAGCATATCAATCAGCTTGATGGCTATAAAGGGCGCGATAAGCCCTCCCAGCCCATAGACCAGCATATTGCGCCGCAGCAGCTTTCCGGCAGGCTGCTCCTGATATTTAACCCCTCTTAAAGCCAGCGGGATCAATTCGACAATGATCAGCGCGTTATAAATGATGGCCGAGAGCATGGCGCTGGTACCGCTGGTCAGCCCCATAAAATTCAAGGCCGAGAGCTGAGGATAAATGGCAAAAAACAGAACCGGAATAATGGCAAAGTACTTGGCCACATCGTTGGCAATGCTGAAGGTCGTCAATGACCCCCGGGTCATCAGCAGCTGTTTTCCGATCTGCACGACTTCTATCAGCTTGGTGGGGCTGGAATCCAGGTCCACCATATTCCCAGCCTCCTTGGCAGCCTGTGTGCCAGTATTCATGGCAACAGCTACATCCGCCTGGGCAAGTGCCGGGGCGTCGTTGGTGCCGTCACCGGTCATGGCAACCAGATAGCCCTTGGACTGGTAATCCTTGATTAAATCAAGCTTGGTTTCCGGTGTGGCCTCAGCCAGAAAATCATCTACGCCCGCTTCAGCCGCAATGGCCGCGGCCGTCATGGGATTATCACCGGTGATCATAATGGTTTTAATACCCATTTTTCTCAAATCATCAAACCGTTCCTTAACGCCGTTTTTTATAATATCCTTCAGGTGGACAACGCCCAGCACCTGTCCGTTTTTAGCCACTACCAAGGGCGTACCGCCCTGGTTTGCAACATTTTCAACAATCTTTTCACATTCATCCGGATACGGATAGCCCTTTACCATCACATACTCTTTTATGGCGTCTGCCGCGCCTTTCCGGATAACATTATTATTATAATTGATCCCGCTCATGCGGGTTTTGGCTGTAAACCCCACAAAATCCGCGTTCAGCTTTTCCATATCCCGACCCCGGATATTGAATTTCTCCTTGGCCAAAATCACAATACTGCGGCCTTCTGGCGTTTCATCTGCCAGAGAAGCCAGCTGTGCCGCATCGGCCAATTCTTCTTCACTCACGCCTTTTACTGGTAAAAATTCACTGGCCTGGCGGTTTCCGAGGGTGATGGTACCCGTTTTGTCTAAAAGTAAAACATCCACATCGCCTGCTGCTTCAATGGCGCGGCCGCTCATTGCCAGCACGTTAGCCTGGTTCAAACGGCTCATACCCGCAATCCCAATACAGGAAAGCAGCGCGCCGATGGTGGTTGGCGCCAGGCAGACCAGTAAGGCGACAAGGTTAGTGATTGAAACCGCTTCGCCCTGTCCGCTCTGCGCCGCGGCAAATCCTGAAAATGGAAACAGCGTAATCGTAATGGCCAAAAATATAATGGTCAAGGTTACCAGCAAAATCTGAAGAGCAACCTCATTGGGCGTTTTCTTTCTGGAAGCACCTTCTACCATGGCGATCATTTTGTCCAGAAAAGTTTCACCTGCTTCGGCTGTTACACGAACCACCAGCCAGTCCGACGCCAACGAGGTGCCGCCTGTCACAGCGCTCCTGTCTCCGCCCGATTCGCGGATTACCGGAGCCGATTCTCCGGTAATGGCACTCTCGTCAACTGACGCCGCGCCAATGATAACCTCGCCATCCATTGGAATCTGTTCTCCTGCTTTTACCAGAAAAATGTCGTCTTTTTTTAGTTCAGAGGCCCTGACCTCTATATAATCAGCGTTAGCATCCGCTGTTTTCAGTTTTCTCGCCATTACATCTTTCCGGCTGCTCCTCAGGCTTTCTGCCTGAGCGCGACCTCTGCCCTCCGCCAGTGCTTCGGCAAAATTGGCAAAGAGGACTGTCAGCCACAGAACAACAGTTATGGCCAGCGTATAGCCACTCTGAGCATCACTGATACCAAAGAGTGACAGAATAAATAAAACGGATGTGAGTATGGCTCCGAGGTATACAACAAACATGACAGGGTTTTTGATCTGCACGCGCGGTGTTAATTTTTTTAAAGACTGGACAAGAGAGTCCTTCATAATGTCTTTGTTAAACATACTTTTTTTCTTCATTTTCTCACCTTTTCACATCATAGCATGGTAAAGTAATCCGCAATTGGGCCGAGGGCCAGTGCCGGCAAAAAGCTGAGCGCACCGAGGATCAGGAAAACACCGATCAGCAGCCCCACGAACATGGGGCCTGTGGTACTGAGTGTACCATCGCTTTTGGGCACTGCTTTCTTTGACGCCAGATTTGCGCCAAGGCAAATAACTGCTGCCATCGGAATAAAACGTACGATCAGCATTTCTGAGCCGATCATTACATTGTTAAACACGTTATTGGCCGCATAACCCGCGAAGGCACTCCCGTTGTTGGCCCCGCCGGAGGTATAGGCATAAAGGATTTCCGAAAATCCATGTGCTCCGCTGTTCGTCAGCCAGTCAGATGCCTGAGGCATCATGGTGGCAATGGCCGTCCCCCCCAGTATGAGCAGCGGCGGGACCAGAAGGATAACACAAGTCATTTTCATGTCATAGGGCTCTATTTTTTTACCAAGGTATTCCGGTGTGCGCCCAACCATCAGCCCCGCGATAAAAATCGCGAGGATCGCAAAGGCCAGCATTGCATAAAGTCCTGACCCAACGCCGCCGAAGATAATTTCCCCCAGCTGCATCATAAACATAAGAAACATTCCGCCAAGCGGCGTAAAGCTGTCGTGCATTGAGTTCACCGATCCATTGGAGGCTGCTGTGGTGGTTACCCCCCAGAGCGCTGAACCGCCCGCTCCAAACCGAACCTCTTTCCCTTCAATGCTGGCAGAAGATTCTACATTATTGAACTGCGGGCCAAGATTGTATTCGCTCATGGTGGTCAATGTTAAAGCCACAATAAATACCAGCGTCATGGCAATCAAAATACTCCGCCCCTGCTTACTGTCCTTTACGGCTTTTCCAAAAGTAAAGCATAGAGCCGCCGGAATGACAATGATCGCCCAGCATTCCACAAAATTAGAAATCGCCGTTGGGTTTTCCAGCGGAAAGGCGGAGTTAACGCCAAAGAAGCCGCCGCCGTTTGTACCCAGCTGTTTAATGGCAATTTGACTTGCTGCTGGTCCCAGAGGAACTATTTGAGAACCGCCTCCCTGCAAAAACGCTGCCTGAGCGTATGGCGCCAGTGTCTGCACAACGCCCTGGGACATCAGAATAATGGCAACGATCAGGGATAGCGGCAGTAGCAAATACAGAACTGTCCTTACCAGGTCACACCAGAAATTCCCGACCGTTTTTGATTTTTTGAGGATGAATCCTCTGATCAAGGCAAACAAAACCGCAATCCCAGTTGCCGCAGATACAAAATTCTGAACCGTTAATCCAAGAAACTGTGACAAATAGGAAAGTGTTGTCTCACCGCTGTAGGCCTGCCAGTTCGTATTGCTTACAAAGCTCGCCGCAGTATTATATGCCAGATCCCAGCTCAACCCCGGCAATCCTTCGGGGTTAAAGGGAAGAAAGCCCTGGCACATCAGCAACGCGGTTAAAAAGAGCAAACCGAAGAGACTGAACAGGAGGGTGGCAATAGCATACTGTCTGCCGCTCATTCCTCTGTTCTCGTCAACACCCATTGCTTTGTATACGCAAAGCTCCACCGGTCTTAAAAAACCTAGAAATTTTATCTTTCCGCCTTCCATAATTTTATAGGTCAGTTTTCCTATAGGAAACCCAAGCCCTATAACAGCGACGAGAAAGATGATATCCTGAATGAACGCGCTGCTCATAAATTTTCACCTCTGAATAAGACATAAAACAGATATCCCATTAATCCTAATCCGAGAACACCAGTGATGATCGTTATAATTTCCATAACACTTCTTCACCCCTTTCGATGTTAGCATTATACACGCGCCGAAATAAAGATAGTGTAAAGAAAGTGTATATTGCCATTAATGTTTCGTTACGATTGTCCCACCACATAAAAAAGAGATGAAAAGCACTCTTTTCATCTCTCTTTTTCAGGCGGATAAAGCATTTTCATTTTTTTGATTTTTAGAAAGGACAGCCTGCTCCAACACCAGCGTGACCATCCCAATAACCCTGCCATTCTTGCAGATCACCTCTGTTTTATGGCCGAGTGTGCGGGCTGCTTTTTCTGCCAGTATACAGGCATCTGGAAACGCGTGTCCAAGCGCCAGAAAATAATTCTGCACAGCGTCGGCGCTGCCCTTCCTTATAATATTTCCATCAATATTTACACCGCTCAGGCCTGTTTTATCATTATAACCAACCCACCTGCAGCCGGTATTTTTAAAAATGGCATCCGCATTAGGGTAATGCTGGCATACTTGTCTATAAACTGCCTGTCCCATATCGCTGTTGTCGTCTTTATAGCATAGCGCTGTCATAGCCGCCAGCTCTTCCAGTTGTGTTCCGGCAAAAGCCTGACAGCTTACCTGCCACTTACTTACCTGTTTTGTGATTGCTTTTTCAGTAAATTCCGCATTCATTTTTACCCTCTTTTCCACCACATCCTGTGGCTTCTCTTTTCAGCTTTTATTATATTCAAAAGCTCATAAAGGTTTTGTTAATAAATGCGTATTTTGAATCAAGGTTCTGTAAATTCCAGTGTGTACTGGCCACCATGGTTCCCCTCATCAAAGACAAAAGTATCCTCCATCCCTTTTGTCGCTACAATACGGTTGTCCGTTGTCACAAAAACAGCCTCAATTCCCTCCGTTTCACGAATATAAGTCATGGCCTGGTCCAGCCCCATCACAAAGAAAGCGGTTGACAGCGCATCGGCATCGGCCGATGTATCTGTTATCACTGTGACCTGGTGCAGGCCTGACTCCGCAGGGTAGCCTGTTTTAGGGTCCAGAATATGGTGATACCTTTTACCGTCCGGCCCGATAAAGTAGCGCTCATAATCCCCTGAGGTAACAATGGAATTATCCCTCTCTCTTAAAACACCAAGGGTCGACGCATCACTGATGCTGCCGTTGCTCAAGGGGTCTTCAGGGTCCTCCAGACTCACTGTAAAGGGCTCTCGGTTTGACTTGCCGCCGATCAGTACCACGTTACCGCCAAGATTAATAATGGCCCGCTCTACACCCTCCGATTGCAGCACCGCCTTTACCGCATCGCCGATATACCCTTTGGCAATGGCCCCAAGGTTAATCTTCATTCCCGGTTCTTCCAAAAACACTGAATGCGCGGCTTCATCCAGCACCACCTTTCGGTAATCCACAAAGGCTTTGGCCGCATCAATAGCGGGCTGCTCAGGCACAACACCTTCTCCCGGCGCTTCAATTTTCCATAAATCCACCAGCGGCCCAATGGTGATGTCAAAAGCGCCACCTGTCTTTTCGCTGTACTCAAGCCCTTCTTTTACAGCATTAAAGGTATCCTCCGACACCACCACAGGCTCCTGGCCGGCGGCGGCATTGATTTTAGAAATCTCACTGTCCTCTGAAAAAGCATTAAGCTTGTTGTCAAGCTCACGGATCCGGTTAAAAGGTTCTTTTAGAATCCCTTCATCCGACTGTCCATAGGCTGCGATGGTGATCACTGTATCCAGCGCAAAATCCGTACGGGTTACCACCTTTTCCTTTCCACAGCCTGCCAGGCTCACAGCCACCACGCACAAAGCCATCAGCAGGCCGGCCACTTTAATGTATTTCCTCTTCATAGCGTCTCCTAGCTCAGGCTCAGCTCATCGTAGTCTTCATTAAAGCCTTCGCCCAGCACCTCATGGACATCACCGATAATTAAAAATGCTCTGGGATCAATGGCTGTCACAATCTGGCGCAGCTGAACGACTTCCTTCTGAGAGACAATCACCATCAGCATTTCCTTTTGCTCCTCGGTATACATCCCTTTGATGGGGATACCGGTGTTGCCGCGGTCCAGATACTCAAAAATCGCTTCCGATATTTCCTTGCTCTTTTCGCTGATAATCAAAGCCTCCTTGGCGAAATGGACGCCCTCCAGCATGCTGTCAATAATTTTTGAGCATACATAAACGCTGATGACCGCGTAAACCGTCCGCTCCGGCCCAAAAATGAAAAAGCCAAGGGCGATGATTGCCGCATCAATAAAAAAAATCAGCTTGGCAATGGGGAAATGGGGATGGATATATTTGACGATGGCCGCCAGCATTTCTGTCCCGCCGGTAGTTCCGTTAACGCGCATTACCATACCAATGCCGACGCCAGATAATACACCGCACGCCAGCGCCGCCAGCAATAAATCATCCTTAAAATCAAAAATATTGGGAATGTACTCAACCACCCACAAAAACAGCGTCATCAATAAAACCGCGTAGATGGATTTTTGTATAAACCCAAAGCCTCTCTGCTTCAGGCTGATGATGTACAGGGGAACATTGAGGACAAGGTTCGTAACTGCAAGGGGTACCGCAAAACCAAACCAGCTCTCCGTTACCGCCTTTACAACAATGGCGAGACCACTGATCCCCCCTACGACCAGGCCAGCCGGGTCTGCAAACCAGCTGACGCCCAGGGATAACAAAAATGACCCGACTGCGATCATGCCAAAATCCTTTAATGAGCACCCCCCAAAGGGCATTTTTTTATTTAATTCTGTCTTCATCCTACTGTCTCCTTTATTTTGAACTCACTGACTTCGATTATAACATTTTAGCTGTGGCGCGGAAACCCCATTAACCTAAAGTTTTCTTTATATCTATTTTCATGTAATAAAAAAGAGACAAGATACTTGTCTCATCGCTTAAAAGCCTGTGCTTTCCGGGCTACCGCACAGATTGTTTTACTGTTCTCTGACAGAGGTGCTCCGCACACATCATCAAAGAACATGACCGTGTTAAATCCTGCGTTGCTTAATTCCTGTTCCATCGAAGCTTTCGTAAAAATCTGGTTCCAGATATTAAAGCACTGGCACTCATCCGCTGTAATGATAATGCTCTGCTCCAGTGTGTTTTTAGTTTCAGGGTAATGCGCATTCCTGTTCAGGCATACATAGGCATCCGGAGACCAGAATCCGTTCTCCTCATAAGAAATCTCCTGTTTTACTGGGACATCCTGCCAGAATTTTTCTGTAAAGCCATCCAGGATAAAGAGCCCTCCGGGCTTCAGTGCCCCTATTATTCTTTTTAGCAGCTGCCCCCGGTCAGCAGGGCACAAAACACCGTAATCACAGTAGATCAAGGTGATGATGTCAAAAGCTTCCTGATAATCAATCTCCAGATAATTCTGGCATCGGTACTCAATGCGCCTCTGCTTTAAAGCCGCCTGAGCTCCCGCATATTCAATGGAGCGCTGTGAAAGGTCAATCCCTGTAACGGTAAAGCCGCTTGCGTCAAATAACTCCGTGTACAGGCCAGGCCCGCAGCCAAGGTCCAGCAGCTGGCTCCCCTCCGGCGCTTTCAGCCCTGCGATCCACGCGGCCGATTTTTTTATAAAGCTGTGCTTTCTGGAGGCTGAATCGATCTCCGGCTCCAGATGGGCTTTAAGCATCTGTTTGGAAATGTGCGGATCATCCCAGAACTTTGAAGTTCCCGGCGCGTAGACCTCTGGCTTTTGCCGCACAAAATCCATTAATTTTTCGTACAATTTTTCTCCTCTCTTTCGTCTTTTTCTAATGAAAAAGGCCTCCGTTTATAAGCGAAGGCCTCCTGATCTTCCGGAAATTATTGAACGCTGGTATTTCCTGCGTTTGCCAGCATCACCTGGCGGAGCATGTTCATGGCTTCAGTAAACTCTTCCAGGCTTAAACCCGGCATTTTTTCTGCAACCAGCTCATAACCGGCTTCAAAAGTCGGCGCTACATTTACACTTGCCATTAAATCAGGATCGCCTAAAAAGGCATCTAATATCTCTTTGAATCGTTCTTCTGTCATTTCAGTTCTCCTATTTTTTCTTTTTAAAGAGCCTTGTAAAAAAGGATTCTTTTTTAGCCGCATCGCCCTTGATTTTTGACCGGGCGTTATCTGCCTTGTCGGGCATATCCAATTTCTCGTAAGTATCTGCCAGAGCGCTGTAAAGGTCATTGCTGCCAATGGGGCTGACCTCGTGGTTTTTCAGGCGTTTTTCGCCCTCCTCCAGAATACCCGCGGCCTTTTCAAAATCGTTCTCATGCCTTACCCCGTTCGTAAAGGTCCTGGCATAATTAACCCACACCGTCAAATCGCTTTCCGGATTTTTCATCAGCTCTCTGTAAAAGGCATCGCCCTTTTTAAGATCGCCTTTTTCCAGATAGGCGGAGGCCAGGGTATTATTGATAATCCGTCGGCTGACATTGCTGATATCGTCATAATTCTTCAGCATAGTCTCACAGTAGGTGATCCGCTGATCCAGCCGTCCGTAATTGACAAAGGCATCCTCAAAATCAGTCATCCACGTAACAGGTGACGTATCCCAGCCGGACCAGCCGTCCAGCACAGTGTAAAAGCTGCGGCTTCCGTTTTTCTGGTTATAATTGTTGATTTTAGTCCATACCTGCCACCAGTAGTTGACGGATTTTTCAGGGCTCTCTGAAAAAAACTCATATCCTTTTTTGATGGCAGTGTCCATCTTTCGATAATCCTTCTCAGTCCACTGCATTTTTATTCCCCACTTAACATTATAATAGTGCTATTATAACGTATAAAGAAAAATAAATCAAAACCAAAGCCCGGAAACAGCCTGAAACCTTGAGTTTTTCTTTATTCTCTGCCGGCATCACTGTTTTCCGGATAATAGAGCTTTCGCGCTACCACTATGGAATCCCCACGTTCATAGAGGCTATCGAGATAATCGAGGTAGGTGCCGGGCGTGATGATCCCGTTTACACGCAGCAGATCTATCCCCGATTGCCCGACAATGCTGTCTGCGAGCTTTACACAGTTTGTACCCACCGCGTAGTAAGTTTTAAAGGGATTCCCCTTTTTAAATTTATAAAAACGTCCTCTGGAATTGCGATAGGTCTGGCTCGCAACATCCTGATAATCCTCTGGATTTCCTTCGATTTCACCCTTTTCTGCCTGCTGTGCCAATGGTTCCCAGGGAATCATATCCGCTTTTAATGCTGCGATACGCTCTAAAATAGCTTTCTTTTGCTCAGGCTTCAGAGCAAGGCCATAGACCATCAGGACTTTTTTCTCAACCTCCAGCGACATGCGTATGTGTGTCTCGCGGTCCATTTCAACCATTACGCCGTCTGCAAAGAAGCCTCCCAGCTTCCATGTGGCATCATCATAATTTCCATAGGTGTATACCTGATCGCCGACAGCGATGTCCACATGTCCCATGCCTGGGATAAAACCCTCTCTCGTATGAATATAGATTTCCATATCCGGCTCATGACGCTGCTCAGGCCGCTCAACCAACAGCAGCTCATCAGGATCCTCCTCCACCAGATGATTGACAGTCCTCAGCATTTTCATCGGCAAAAACGCTGCGATAAAAGTCGGCAGCGGAACGCGGACCTTCCGTTTGTATTTTTGAGCTGCTGTATTGTTTCCCATTAAGGAAACCAGCGCATCCCCAAAAATATTGAAAGAAAAAACAACAAAATACAGGCCAAGCAGCACGCTGAACAAACGCCCGCCTGATTCCGCGAAGAACATGGCGAAGCCAATGGCAAGATAAGCGGCCGCTGTAATCAGTGTGCCTGTCCAACCCGCCCCGTCTCTGCGGAGCTTAAAGGCATTCAACAGCACCAGCAGGCCAATGATAATGGCCAGAACCGCGGACACCAGACCAAAGGTGCCGCCGATTAAACGTGGCATGGCAAAGAGAGCGGCACTGCCCAAAACACAGAGAGCTCCGATTCCAAGGGCCTTTAATTTCTGCTCCGTTGTTTTAATAAAAACCGAAAACAGGTAAATCAACCCAACCGCCAGAATCAGGGCGGCGACGCTCCATTCGATGATACTCCAGGCCAGCGTCGTATTAAAAATCAGGATCAGGCCCGCGCACAAAACCAAGACAGCGATAATGATCCAGATCACCGGCGCGACATTCTTTAATGTATGCATAATGCTCCCCTTAATCATAAGTTTATCAAATTTATTATACAATAAAACCGCCCCGCCATTTCTTCAAGACTTCTTCAAGAATTTAAGACGGAGCGGTTACTTTTTACTTCATTTCTCCCATGTTTTCGCCATAGGGCAACTCAAAGGCTTCTTCCTGGGGCATCTGTAAATATTCATAGGCCATCACCGCCGCCGCGCCGATAAGCTTAAGACATGCCTTTTTCCGGTCTTTGCTGTGCCAGTCATCATATTTTGAACAAATTTCCCGACAGAGCACCCCGCTGTTGGCCGCCTCAAAATCGTGCACCATTTTGTTGTAACGCCGGTAATACCTGGCCGCCACTTCGTGGCCCCTTTCCTCATCCGATACTGCCCATGGGTCTGGCCGGCCGTATATGGCGCTGTTTGCCATAACCGCACCGGAAAGTGCTCCACAGGTATAACCGCTGAGCCCGATACCGCCGCCAAAACCTGTGCACATCGCTCTCGTTTCAGACGGAACCTCCAGCACCCCTGCCCTGATCAGAGCGTCATAAACACACTCTGCACAGTTTAGTCCGTTTTTAAAATTCTCAACCGCATAACTGAAAATTTGATCCTTTTTTTCCTGATCTTCCATTTTTACACTCCCTAACTAAAATTTTGTTCTTTAAAAATACTTCCCGGCACAGGTCTTCCAAAAAGATATCCCTGTATAAAATCAACGGCATGGGGCTTTACAGCCTCGTACTCGCCTTCTGTCTCCACCCCCTCCAGGCAGACCTCAATCCCCACATCATGGCACAGCTCCACAATGAATTTTATAAAGGTCAGATCAAAATGGCTTGTCTGAACATCTTTTACAAATATCCGGTCAATTTTCACAATGTCTGCCGGAATTTTCTTCAGGATTCCAAGCGAGGAATAACCTGTTCCAAAATCATCCATAGCGATTTTCATACCGAAGCTGCGTATCCGGTCAAAGATCCCTTCGACCCGGTTTATATTTGAGGCGATGTAGCTTTCCGTCATCTCTACTACCACGTTCGCCGGGGGAACGCCGCTGCTCAGCACTGTCCGCTCCATAAAATCGATGAACCCGGCGTCCTCAAGCTGGACGTAGGACAGGTTAACGCTGATGACAAAATCCGGGTCTTTTTTTATCCAGCGGGCACAAGCGCCCAGCGCCTGTTCAAAGATCCATTTGCCGACCGGGATAATAAGGCCGCTTTCCTCCAGAATCGGGATAAACTGGTCTGGTGGTACCTGCCCGTACTTTTCACATTTCCATCGTGCCAGCGCTTCCGCTCCTTTTATCTTTCTCGTATCAGCATTGACCTGAAGCTGGTAATAGACTTCAAAATTTTCAAAACCCTGCTCCACACTTTCGCGCAGCAGCTCGGTCAAATCCAGCTGACGGGTTTTTCCAATCAGGATATCCTCTGAGAAAAAGGCAATCTGATTCTTCCCTTTATTTTTAGCGTATTCCAATGAATACCCCGCATATTTGATTAAATCAAGATAGGTTTTGCCGTCCAATGGGTAAAGGGTGCACCCGGCAGAGAGCGTACAATAAAATTTCTTACCGTTGAACTCCTGCTGATGGTTAACAGCCTGGTATATTTTCCCGTAAATGTTTTCCAGTCCATGCACCGTACCATTTCTGAGAATAATACCGAACTCATCGCCATCCATCCGGTAGACCGTGGCATCCGGAGGCAGAAATGTCTGAATCTTCTGGGAGATAATCCGTATGACCTCATCGCCAAAGCTTCGGTTATAGAGATCATTGATACGCTTAAACTCATCTATTCCCAAAATCATTATCCCAATGGGCTGATCCGGCTTTGTACTGATCAGCCGCTCGATTTCTTCCTCAAATTCAAACTTATTAAAAAGCCCGGTCAGGTGATCTATTTTGTTTTTCTTTCCCAGATTTGTGATAATGCCGGCAAAAAGCGTTGGTTCGCCGGATTCGTCACGCTCCAGATGGCCTCTGCACCGCATCCACACCCATTCGCCCTTGCGGTTTCTGGCACGGTATTCGACACTGTGGCAGTCCGTCCTGCCGTCTGTTATTTCCTGATTTGATTCGAGAAAGGCCTTTTTATCCAGATCGTGAACCCTCGCTCCCCAAACCGCAGCAGCGTTTTCGATCACCTCGCCGGGAAGGTCAAACTCCTCCACCATCGCCTTAGAATAACGGAAGGTGTTCGTCTTCATATTGCACACATAGATATAATCATCCGTACTCTGGACCAGCGCATCGTAAAGATGTTCTTTATCATAGCTAAAGGTCTTTGTCCGCCCCTGCTTTTCTCCCTCCTTTTGGTACTTTTCTTCTGCCTTTTGAATGTGGAACAGCCTTTTTTTCTCATACATTTTCTCATCAACATTTGTCAGAATCTCTGTGATGGTCCTTTGGTCATCGGGCTCAACCTCCTCATAACCACAGCAGAAGTTCATTTCGTAGAGCTTTTGGTGCTTCTCCTTAAAAAGCTGTATCCGCTCTCTGGCACGCCGCACCTTTTCCTTAGAGGCTGTGAGGTCAGTATCCTTGAAAACAATGATAAACTCATCACCGCTCAGCCGGAATGTGTAATCCTGCGGCGCCAGGCATTCCTTAATATTCCTGGCAATGGTCTTCAACAAAACATCGCCTTCTGCGTGTCCATAAGTATCATTGACCTCCTTAAGGTCGTTGACATCATACATACCCACAATCACCCTGATTTTATCCCGTTTTGCCTGGCTGAGCGTATGGTCCAGCGCCAGCTTTCCGGCCCGCCGGTTCAGCAGCTCGGTCAGCTCGTCGGTGGCAGCCGCCTTTTCAAGCTGGCGGGTAGTTGTATGGTCTACGGATTGCTGGAAATGAACCGTGCGCCCGTCTGTCCACTGCATAAAGCTGTCATAATTTTTATAGGTAATGCCCGTTCGCGTATTTTCTTCCTCCCAGACAACAGAAGGGTGCTCGTCCTCATCCTTCAAAAGCCCGGGCACAGGACAGAAAGGACAGGGGCCTTCCATCCCCTTCTGAAGAACCTGCCAGCAGATTTTCCCCTCAGGCTTTTCAATTTCAAAGGACTTCTGCATTGCCTTGTTCATAAAGAGTATTTCGTTGGTCTCAACATCGGTGACATAAATATTTGTGCTGGTATTGTCCATCATCTCATTGAAAACATAACCCTGAAGGGCATACTCCTCATAACGGGCACGGTTGATGAGCGCCACGCTGATCGTGGACGCCATTAATTTCAGAAGGGCAATTTCCTCCTCGCTCCACAACCCTGTCTTTTCAGGCTTATGCACAAGCAGAGCCCCCGCAAGTCTATCCTCACAGGCCACTGGAAACAACACATAAACGGAGGCTTTCCCGGTGCCTGTATCCACTGTATCAAAATCTGACAGGCTGTCCTTTTCATTCTGCCATTTATCCATGTGTTCATGAATAACTGCCATCCAAAAATCCTCATTCCGGTCATTTTTCCAGAAAGCACTTTCCATTATGCCGCCTTCATTGGATATCTGCGCCAGCGCCAGCTGGTTTATGGGCAGATAACGCTTTAAAAATTCTGCCAGATAATCAGCATTTTCCTTTAATGTTTTATTATCGATCAACAGCGGTTTAAGCTCAAATAAATCTTGATCAATTTGTAATAAACGTTCTTTATATTTTTTTCGTTTGTCCATTGGATTCACATCCTTATTTATCCTCATCATCTGTTTTAATTGTTTACAAATAAATTAATTCTATTATAACATTTACTAAGAAAGAATAAAAGCTGACAAAATAAAAAAGCCATTGGCTGTCAGCCTCTATTCCCTTGTACATTCAGGGGAAAAAGGCTATAATTAAGCATATCTTAATTAGAAGCAGGTGATCATTTTTGTTTATTTCAGATTTACATATACATTCCCGTTACTCAAGAGCCACCAGCAAGGAGTGCACGCCAGAGCATCTGGATCTATGGTCTAGAAGAAAGGGTATTGATATTCTGGGAACCGGCGATTTTACCCACCCGGCGTGGCGGGAAGAATTAAAGGAAAAACTTGAGCGGGCCGAATCAGGCCTCTATACCTTAAAAAAAGATTTCCGCTTAAAAGATGATACTCCAGGCGTCAAAACCGACCCGCGTTTTGTCATCACCGGCGAGATCAGCTCAATCTACAAAAAAAATGGTAAAGTGCGCAAGGTACACAGCGTTATTCTGCTGCCAAGCATTGAAACCGCCGAGCTCTTTGCCAAAAAGCTGGAGGCCATCGGTAATATTCATTCCGACGGACGGCCTATACTGGGGCTTGACTGCCACGACCTCTTGGAGATCATGCTTGAAACCTGCCCGGATGCCATCTATATTCCCGCTCATATCTGGACGCCGCATTTTTCCCTTTTCGGTGCTTTCTCAGGTTTCGATACCATCGAAGAATGCTTTGAGGATCTCACACCCCATATCCATGCCCTGGAAACCGGCTTATCCTCTGACCCTCCCATGAACTGGCGTCTTTCCGCCCTCGACGGCTATCAGCTCATCTCAAATTCTGACGCTCATTCTCCCGCCAAGCTGGGGCGTGAAGCCAATTTAATGGACATTGAGCTCAGCTATGAAGGGCTCTCCGGCGCCATCCAGGAAGGTAAAGGACTGGCAGGGACCATCGAGTTCTTCCCCGAAGAAGGAAAGTATCATTATGACGGACACCGGAAATGCCATTTGTGCTTAAGCCCACAGGAGGCAGAACCCTACAATGGGAAATGCCCGGTCTGCGGCAGAAAGCTGACCATCGGTGTCTCCCACCGTGTTGAGCAGCTCGCGGACCGGGAGGATGGTTATGTTCTTAAAAATGCCCGCCCCTACGAAAGCCTTGTCCCACTTCCGGAAGTCATCGCTGCCTCCACAGGACGCTCAGCAGCCAGTGTGAAAGTGCAAAAAGATTACATGGAAATGCTGAAAAAGCTGGGACCAGAGTTTTTGATTCTTCGCGAGACACCCGTCGAGGACATCAAAAAAGCAGCGGGCTTTCTCATCTCGGAAGGCATTAACCGTCTCAGAAAGGGTGAAGTCGAGCGAATCCCCGGTTACGACGGCGAATACGGCAAGGTCAAACTTATTGACGATTCTGAGTTGAACGCCCTTGACGGCCAGGTCAGCCTCTTTGCGTCTTCAGAACTGGCGCAGATGCCCCGGAAAGAAAAGAGCGCAAAACAGCTGCCCGCCGCAGGCAAACCCGAAGAACCTGAAACAGGCCAGCCTCCACATCCCATTGTGACAGAATTGCTAAACGCAGAACAGCAGGAAGCTGTCATAACAGCGCGGAGAGCCATCGCCGTCATTGCAGGTCCGGGAACCGGAAAAACCAAAACCCTGGTTTCCCGTATCCTTCATTTACTCAATGAGCGGCGCGTTAAGCCAACGGAGATCACCGCCGTCACCTTTACAAATAAGGCCGCTGCCGAAATGCGGGAACGGCTTGAAAAGGTGCTTGGAAAACGATCCGCCAGACAGGTAAACATCGGAACCTTTCACAGCCTTTGCCATAAACTTTTAAAGGAACACCGGGGCGGTTTTACACTGGCTGATGCATTTGAAACCCTTGAAACCGCCGAGGAAACCATCCGCCATTTTGGCCTAAGCCTTTCCGCAAAGCAATTTCTGAAAGAAGTTTCCCTTATGAAAACCGGACTTTCAAAAGGATCCGGTATCCTCTCAGAAGCCGCCTTTGATTATTACGGTCAGCAGCTTAAAGCTTTATCTGTCCTGGATTTTGATGACCTTCTCTCCGAAACACTTGTGATGCTGGAAGATGAAGATAAAAACAGCATCCGCAAGAATCATTACAGCTTTTTACTGGTCGATGAATTCCAGGACATCAGTCCCATCCAATTTGAACTCATCAAAGCCTGGAACCGCGGTGGCAAAGAGCTTTTCGTCATCGGTGATCCGGACCAGTCCATCTACGGCTTCCGTGGCTCAGACGCCCGATGCTTTGACCGCCTGTCCGCCGATTACCCAGAGCTCCAGACCATCCGGCTTGTGCACAATTACCGCTCCACTCCGGAAATTGTCACCTCAGCCTGTCAGGTCATCAACCACAACGAGGGCGCAAAGCGTGAAATACAGCCTTTCCAGTCAAAGGGTACCCCGCTCAAACTGGTGAGCGCTCCCAGCGAGCTGTCAGAGGGAATCTTTATCGCCCGTGAAATCAACCGGCTCATCGGGGGGATCGACATGCTGGACACCGAAACCGCCGATAACCGCCAGGACAGCCAGACCATGCGTAGTTTTTCAGATATTGCCGTGCTCTACCGTACGCACAAGCAGGCCGAAATGCTCGAAACCTGCCTGAAAAAAGAGGGCATTCCCTATGTTATTACCGGCAGAGATGATTTTCTTACAGATCGGAATGTCCGGGGAACCGTCTGCTTCTTCAGGACACTCCTCGACCCCGAAGACCAGCTTTCCCTCAGAATGTGCCTGAAGCTTCTCTGGGATCTCCCAGAGGAAACCGCTGATATTTTGATTAAAACACCTGATCAGATTGACACCAGCCGCTGCCCCTATGGCTATCTGAAGGAAAAGTACCAGTCCAAAACAAAGCGCACAAAGCCACAAAAACTTTTAGAAGACTGGGCTGCCGAGCTCGGACTGAACGAGAGCAAGGCTTTCACAAAATTTCTGGATATGACCGTCTTTTACAAAACGCTGGCCGAGTTCATGGATACACTGACCTTCGGTGAGGAAGGCGACCTGAAGAGAAGCGCGAACAAAGTCTATACCTCAGACGCGGTTACCCTCATGACCCTCCACGGCTCAAAAGGACTGGAGTTCCCCATTGTATTCCTCTACGGCGCAAAAAAAGGCATAATGCCTCTGGAAATCGGCAAGCTGCCATCCGATATTCAGGAGGAACGGCGGCTGTTCTTTGTCGGGATGACCCGGGCAAAAGATGAACTGATCCTCACCACCTCGTCAGAGCCTTCGCCGTTTCTAAACGAATTGCCAGAGGCTGTGCTGAAACGCCAATCCGCAGGGAAACCCCAGAATCCAAACGAAGGCAAGCAGATCAGCCTTATCGACCTCTTATCCTGAGCGCATTAATAAAACCGGTGAGTACATCCAATTACCTGTATTCACCGGTTTTCTGTTCTATTTTTCCTGCTGAGCAACCTGTTTTCTCTCCTGCTTTCTTGCATAGACAAAACGGATAATGGTTAACAAGGCTCCAACGAACACAACAACCGCCAGCATGATGTAGACCGAGCGCAGGCCGTATAAAAAGACGTCCGGCTGGCCAGGAATATAATTGGTGACCCGGTAGCCCGCCATATCACTCATCCGGCTGTACAGCAGAGATGTACCGGCAGTAATTCCCACCGACATGCCCATATTCCTCACCAGTCCCGCCAGACTGCCTACCAGACCCAGCTCATCCCGGGAGACACTGCCCATAACCAAAGAGTTGTTGGGAGACTGAAACAAGGCGCTTCCTACCGCGATAACAGCGAGAAAAAGAATAATCACCGCTATGGTGGTATCAATGCCGAGCATTGTCATCAGCGCCAGCCCGATCGTCGTAAAGATAAGGCCGATCATGGTTGGCAGCTCACTGCCGATATGGTCAGACATGGTACCGCTGATGGGGCCCATGACCGCTGTGATCAGCGGGATAACCGTCATCAAAAGTCCCGCCATTCCAGGGCTGAACTGCCGGGCGTCCTGGAGATAAAAGGGCATGATAATATTGTTTGCCCCAATGGCGACAAAGGCTGTCAGCATGGTAAAAAGATTCAGGGAAAACATCTTGTTCTTGAAAATGCCGATGGGAACCAGCGGATCGTCCATCCGCTTTTCAACCATAATAAATAATGCCAGAAAAACCGCACCGGCAATAATGCCGATGATAATCGGAAGACTCACACCATTCTGCAGCAAGGTAAACGAGCCGAACAGCAACAGTATTGAAAGCAGCAGTAAAACCGAGCCCTTTGCGTCCAGACGTCCTGGCTTTGCCGGTTTTTTATTCGGCAGCGTTCTCAGGCCGATTAAAAAGGAGAGCACCCCAACCGGTATGTTGATCAAAAAAATATAAGTCCAAGGAAGCACCGTGAGAATCATCCCGCCAAGGGTCGGGCCGGTCATGCTCCCCAGCGCCACAAAGGTGCTGACAAACCCAAGGGCTTTTCCCCGCTCATCGGGCGGGAAAGACTCTGTAATGATTCCCTGATTGTTGGCGAGGGCTGCCGCACTGCCCAGTCCCTGTACCACCCTTGCGCCAATTAAGAGCGGCAGCGTACCGGAAATACTGCACAGCAATGATCCAACAGTAAAAAGAATGACCCCGATTTGAAAAATCCGAACCTTGCCGATCATATCGCCCAATCGGCCAAAAATCAAAATCGTGGCACAGGTGACCACAAGATAGATACTGGCCACCCATTCGATATCCCCCATGCTTGCATTCAGCTCGCCAGACATGACCGGAAGTGCCACGTTCACAATACTTCCATCCAACGTCACCATAAAAGTCATAATCAACACAGTGAACAGAATGCTCCACTTACCATATGTCCTGTTTTTACTCATTTATTCATCCCTTTTCTGCTAAAATGTGCTTTTCATTCATTCTTTTGAAATCTTTTTTGTTTAATACTATATACCTTTTTGAAACAACATTCTATCATACAAATTCTGAAAATATTCTGAAAAATTTCAGGGCCGCCTGCCATTGAGGTTTTAGGCAGACCGTGTTAAAATAAAGAAAAGAAAAGTATCGCTAAACACTTTCAGGAGGTAACTTTGTGAAAATCAAAGAAAATGACACGGTCCGTCTTAAAGAAATAAATGAACATTTTGAAGCCTTAGAAGCCATTATGTCCAAGCTGTCCCCGGAAACGCTTGAAGCACTCAATGCGTTTCATGATGAATCTTTTTCGATTCCATATTGTGTAAAATGGGGCGCAACCGGTATCGCTGAAATACTGGAAGCCGTCAAATCTGAAAATTAACTAACCGGCCAAAGTAAAAATCCCCTGTCTTTTATTGACAAGGGATTTTTTATAAGGACTTTATAAATCTGAGCCCCTCAGCATTAAAATTTTCACCCAGATGCTGCGTAATATCTGGTTTGTAGCCATGCTTTTTATAAAACCTACAGGCATTTTTATTTTTTTCAAAGGCCCAGATAACCATTTCCTGATAATTCCGCTCTTTTGCCAACGCTTCTCCAAACGCCAGCAGCTTACTACCAATCTCCTGCGCCTGAAACGCCGGATCAACATAAATCCGCCAGAGCTCAAATGCATCAGTCTTATCCGCATCTGCGCTTTTGCCGCAGGAGAGTATGCCTTTTACTCCTTTTTCGTCAAACACATAATTCTCCAGCCCGTTTGTCCGGAATTCGTCTTTAATGGCCTCACTGCGTTTGCCGCACCACACTTCACCGAGCTGCACAGGGTCCACATAGCCCGCATAAGTGGTTTTCCAGCAATGGTTGACGATTTCCGCTGCACGTTCCGTATCTTTTTCTATGAGCCTGCGGACAGGTCCCTCCTTGATGGTAATCCAATAAATGCACATGGGCTTTCCATCAATATAAGGCTTCTCCTCTTTTAATACACCACCACATTTCAGCATCGTTTTGATTGATCCCATATTATCCGCGTAGCAACCCAGCATCACTGCCTCAAGCCCCAGCTTCTGAGCCGCCTCCAGCGCCAGCGATAAAATCTGCACCGCATAGCTTTTCCCGCGCTCCGAAGGGCGGACAGCATAGCCAATATGTCCCCCGTATTCCGCAAGAAAAGGCTGACCCAGACTGTGGCGAAGATCAACAATCCCCACAATCCGCTGATCTTGTTCACGGACTGCCAAAAACGTCGAGGACACCACCCAGTCCTCCCGCACTGTTTGAGAATCTGCGTTTCTTCTAATGTTTTCCAGCCACTCCTCATAATCCATCTGGTCGAGAAGCGCGCTGCCGTTGATGACTCTTTCGCCGGCCTGAAAAAATTCATTTTTGAACGCCAGTATTGCTGTTTTGTTTGCTTTGGTGGGTGGGATAAGGGTTAAGTTTTCCATGAGGTGTCCTTTCTATGTAAGTGAAGGTGTAATCTAAACAATCTATTTTTTCCGATAATGTTCAAATTTCATTTTTCTTTTAAGGTATGGTATCCATCCATTCTAATTCATTTACATCTTTAATTTGTATCTATACTTAAAGCATCTATCTACATAATATCGTTTTATCTGAACCTCAAAATAATATCCTAAATATTTCATCTGACTGTAATTGTCTTTTCTGAATTTAATCAGCCTGCATTCGATAAGACTGCTCAATTAATTCCATCATATCATCTATTTCAGATGTATGTTCAAAAAACAACTCAACATCGCCATTTCCCCACCGGCCAATACCTATGATATCTCTGCACACTCCTTTACTATCTTTGATGAAAGCCTTGTCCGCAGGATGCTGCAGAAGGTTACCATGGTTGATGACCGCTTCAACGGCCAAGAGAGTTAATTCTATTTATCTTTTTTCGAGAAATCGCTTGTACTTATCCTTATAAAATAATGTTCGACTTTCCGCCACATTTTTCAATTCTGGATTAAGTAGCTCTATAACATATCTTGCAATGAGTTCTAATAGAATATTTACATTATTTATTTGCAGATAATTTTTATCATAATCGTAGTGCATGTTTCGTTCACCACGGGTGCCTGAAGCCCCATGCTCTGTAAAATTTCTTCCTGTTAAATATATAATTTCACTTGTCGTCTTATTCGATAAATACGGAGCTGTAGACAATTCATTCAATATTCTTTTTACTTCAGACTTTAAGACTGTAAAGAAATTGCATAGCTTTGGTTTAACATTTTCGCTCCCAAAATCCATGTAATACAGTGGATTAGAATTAGGATTATAATTTATTCAAATAATATTCCATCGCGTTTTCTGGTTTATATTGTGCTGGGTTAAACTGAATCCTATAGTGATTTACTGCAGCATATTCAAACACCCTATATAAGAAAACACATCTTGGCAGCGGTTCAAATTGTTTTAGCGTTGCATGATATAAATCCAAAATACCTTCGTGTGGCATCTTATTAAAAACTATGTTTTTATGCCCACGTTTGTTTTTAAGTATTGACAATTCTAAATAGATGGGCTTTTCTATATCAGACTTCAAATAATTCGGATGTCTGAGTCGAATACAGTCAATCAAATCAAACCTTTGATATAGGTCATCCAATTTTTGATTAACGCGTGTATTATTTAGAAATTCAAAATTAGGACATCCGTTTAAAAAAGCAAAAACATTTAGAATAGAACGCTTATCTACATCTGATGTTCCATCATTAACATAAAGCTTAAAATGATGTATCCCAACGGTTAGTAGATTCACTTTACTATCAGTTATTATTTCATTTCCATAGCGATAATTAAACTCGCCACCAATATAAGAATCTGGACAGTTATATTATACTGATGGAAATACCGAAGTAAACAGATTTCCTCTTCGGTATCGCAAATCGCTCACCTGATACACGCTGCTGCATAGCGATACTTGTTTTGGGTGTTTGAAATCGAATCATCATATCGCCCCAAAGGCTAATCATTTCTTTCCTTGTTGGCTCATACAACATTAAACTGGACAAGCCATACTTTAAAAAGATTTCACTTTCTGAATACTCATCGTCAATCGCTTTAATCCTATCCCATATATTAAATATGTGAAAACACCTCCCAAGTATATCATGCAATCCACCGCCTAAACTCCCTCTGACATCTAAATCGATGTCTCACGTGATTAGGCTATTCTTTATTATTTCAATAAACGTAATGTCTGCTGGTAGCCAATTAATGCTATATAGTTCGTCCTTACTTAGCCATCTGGAAGCCTCTGCCTCTTTTTCCCATTGGCAACAATACACCAGAAGCAATACATGCTCAAATGAAATGACAGGTAATCATACTCGATTGTGTCAATAAATTTGCCAACCTCAATTTTCGCACCGAGTTCCTCTTGTATTTCACGAACAAATGCCTACTGTGGTGTTTCGCCTTTCTCAATCTTTCCTCCTGAAAATTCCCATTGACCTTTGAATTCACCATAACCTCTGGCAATAGCAAATATTTTATCTTCACTACGAGTAACCGTAGCTACTGCTCTAATCATTCTCATCATATCCCAATCAAATGAACTCTATCAGCTTCTTTTCCATACAGAATTCATAACCCATCTTCTTAACACCTACAGTGTCAAACGCCACCGCTATAGTTGTTCCATCAATTCTAGTAATTTTTCCAGTTCCAAAGGCTTTATGTTTCACTTGTTTTCCAACAATGTCTCTTGGAATTACTACTTGAGGCTTTGGCTCTGGTTTATGTATTACGGGAATAATTGGAGTTGACGTTTTACAACTGCGCTTTTTCTTTGCAGCAACAGTCTTAGCATATTCTGCGTCTGCATCTTTACCGCGCGTTTTGTAGTCCTCCATGTCTTTAAATACAAACATTGGCGGTTTCTTTACATCATTGTCTGGAACTGGTCTTATAGGGAACATCCATACTTTTCTATTTTCCCCATTATCACCTGGTTGTATTTCCATGTAAGGCCTGTTAACCAATTCAATTTTTCCGCAATAAACATATTCGCCAGCATCCATCACTTCAAATAGATGTACATCAACACCGTTGTATCCACACTCTGCAAGAGTTCTATTTTGCGCCCAGTTAATATCCTGATCTCCTAATTTTCCCATACCTGTATAATGAAGAATTCCTCCAATCCACTTATCATGGTAGATTCCTTTTGTATAGTCAGAAACAATCACTAATGTATTCGTTGTTTTTGAACGCCTCATACCACCCATATTCCCACATTTGAACGTATCGACAATATCTGTATTTTTTAATATTTGTCCTATTTTTAGACCAGGATTAAATACCATAACACAATCCTCCTTTTTGCAATACTTGCGAATCTCACAACATCCAATACACTGCCTAAACTCTCTCTGACATCTAAATCGGCGTCTAAACTATACACACTTTTTTCGATAAATCCGTATCTCCCTGTTTCCGTAAAGCGATTAGTTTAGACCTCGGATTGAATGTTTTCATATCCATATTTGCAAAAAAGACCTGAAATCAGGCCTTTTTCGCACATAATTACCTGACCTTAGACATCAGAACTACCGTCTCCACATGCCCCGTCCCAGGAAACAAATCCACTGGCTGAACTTCCTGCACCTGATACCCATACTCACGCAGAATTTTCAGGTCGCGGGCCAGGGTTGAGGGGTTGCAGGAAACGTAGACGACTTTGGGGACGGACAGATTTTCGATCATTTCCAGGAGCGCGGGGTCGCAGCCTTTTCTGGGCGGGTCGAGGACAATGACATCGGGATGGACGCCTTCTTCTGCCAGTTTTGGGGCTTCTGTTTCGGATTTTCCCTGGATAAAGCGGATATTTTTGATCTGGTTGCGCTCGGCGTTCTCCTGGGCGTCGAGGACGGCGTTTTCCACGATCTCGATGCCATAGACCCGGGCGGCTTCGCGGGCCAGGTACAGGCCGATGGTGCCTGTGCCGCAATAAAGGTCGAAAAGTGTTTCGGCGCCGGTTAAGGTGGCCATCCTTTTCACCAGATCATACAGCACCTTTGTCTGGCGGGTATTGACCTGGAAAAAAGAATTGGGCGAGATTAGAAAGCTCAGGTCGCCAATGCGCTCCTCAATCTGCGGTGTGCCCAGCAGCAGGTGGTTTTCTCTGCCCAGCACGGCGTTCCCTCTGGTAGTATTGACATTCAGGTAGACGGAGCGCACCTCTGGAATTCTCTCGGTAATGGCCTGAAGAATTTTGTCTTTATGCTTGAGTTTTTTTCCGTTTCCCACGATCACAATCATATTTTCGCCCTGCTCGTTGGTTCTCTGGATAATTCCTCTCAGAAAGCCTGTATGCTGTTGCTCGTCGTAAAGCTCAAAGCAGCCATCTTTCAGCAGCGCGTTAAAGGTTTCAATGACCTGTACACAGCTTTCGGGCTGGGTCAGGCAGTCTTCGATGGGGACGATCTGATGGCTTCGCTTGGCGAAAAAGCCCACGCCTTTACCGCTGATTTTAAACTGGGCTTTATTGCGGTAGCGGTATGGCGTCTCCATGCCGATCACGGCGTTTACCGGGACGTCCTTAATCCCGCCGATTCTTTCCAGTGCGTCGGTGACGATTTTACGCTTGATGGCAAGCTGGGCATCGTACTGCACCTGCAGGAGCTGGCAGCCGCCACAGCGCCCAAAATAAGGACACGGAGGCTCCTGCCGTGTCCCGGAGGGGATAATCAATTTTAAAATCTTTCCGGTCATATAGGTCTTCTTGATGGCTGTTATCTCAATTTCCACCGTGTCTCCGGGCACGCCGCCGTCCACAAATACGATCATATTGTCGACCCGGCCAACGCCCTCGCCGCTGTGGGTAATATCCTCTAACACGATGGTGATTCTCTCTTTTATCTTCAATGGTTTCTTTTCCTTTCTCGGTTAGGATTATTGTAACAGAAAACGCCTGGTCTGTCATATAAAAAACCGCGCCGCTCTCGGTGAACGGCACGGTCTTTTTTATTCGTTATCCTTCAGATAGGCTTTCATTTTTTCAAAGGTTTCATCGCTGATGATATGTTCAATACAGCAGGCGTCGTTTTCTGCCACCTTGGGGCTGACATCCAGAACCTGGTTTAAAAACTTGGTAATAATGCAGTGTTTTTCATAGATTTTGATGCCCATGGCTTCGCCGCTGTCGGTCAGATAGATCTGGCCATAGCGTTCATGCTCTACATAGCCCAGGGATTTCAGCTTTTTGACGGCGTCGTTGGCGCTGGCCTTGCTCACCCCCATGGCCTGGGCAAGGTCGGTGATGCGGACGCCCCGGTTATCCTGTGAAAAATCCAAATATATGGTTTCAATATAGTCTTCAATTGATTCGGTTAGTTTTTTTTCCATTTCCATTTTTACCACCATTTTTTCTTTTATTTTTACCTCTGGTTCCCGGCTTTTTCTCTGGGGCCTTTCCCCCGACCATTTTTACGCCGCGGGGTTTTTCGGGGATCAGCGCCTCTTTGTGGCTGCCGATCAGGTCTCTCCGGCCGGCCTTTATCAAAGCCTCATGAACCAGCTTGTAGTTCTCCGGCCGATTATACTGGATCAGTGCGCGCTGCATCAGCTTTTCCCTGTCCTTTGGAATATGCATGGACTCCATGGTAAAGGGATTATAGCCTGTATAATACATGGCTGTGGCAATACTGCCCGGCGTCGGATAAAAATCCTGCACCTGCTCGGGCACAGCGCCGTGGTCCCGGATATACTCACTCAGGGTGATGGCATCGCTCAGGGTGCAGCCCGGGTGGCCGGTTATAAAATAAGGAACCACAAATTGATTGGTCTTGAACTGTTTATCATACTGGACAAATTCCCGGTAAAAACGTTCATAAACCGAAAAGTCCGGTTTTCCCATGCTGCGGAGCACAGACCCCGCCACATGCTCTGGCGCTACCCGCAGCTGTCCGCTGACGTGGTATTTCACCAGCTCTTTAAAAAAGCTTTTATTTTTATCCTTCAGGAGAAAATCGTAACGAATGCCGGAGCGGACAAACACCTTCTTGACGCCCGGCAGCTGCCTTACTGCCCGCAGCACCTCCAGGTATTCACTTTCGTCCGTGTCCAGATTCTCACAGGGCTTGGGAAACAGGCACTCCCTGTGCGGGCAGACGCCCTTTGTTTTCTGTTTTTCGCAGGCCGGATTTCTGAAATTAGCGGTTGGGCCGCCGATATCGTGGATATAGCCCTTAAAATCCGGATCTTTAATCATGCGTTTTGCTTCGGCCACAATGGAGGCCTTGCTCCGCTTTTGGATATACCGCCCCTGATGAATGGCAAGGGCACAGAAATGACAATTCCCAAAACAGCCCCTGTTGGCTGTAATACTGAATTTTATTTCCTCAATTCCCGGAATCGCGCCGTCTCCCAGCGCGCTTTCGCACTGGCGAAAGGTATAGGGCAGTCCATAGATTTCGTCCATCTCTGCCTCGGTCAGCGGCATCTGCGGTGGATTCTGGCACAGGTACCGGTTGCCGGTCGGCTGGATAAAAGGCCTTGGGTTAAAGGGATCGTTGCTCCCATGAATGACTTTTGCCGCTTCGGCATAAGTCTTTTTATCCGCGGTCACCGCTTCGCAGCCTGGCAATTCCACACAATCCGAAAGCATTTCTTTAATGATACAGGCTGTACCTTTAATGTAGTTTAATTCGGATACCGGAATGCCGGCATTAAGGCTGTCCGCAATCTCGACAATGGCTTTTTCGCCCATGCCGTAGACCAGAAGATCGGCCCGGCTGTCAAACAGAATTGAGCGCCGCACCTTATTCTGCCAGTAGTCATAATGGGCAAAACGCCGCAGGCTGGCTTCAATCCCGCCGATAATCAACGGAATATCCTTGTAGGCTTCGCGTATTTTACCGCAGTAGACAATGGTGGCCCGGTCTGGCCGCCGGCCGGCAACACCTCCCGGCGTATACACATCTTTTTTCCGCCTCTTTTTATTGACGGTATAGTGGCTGACCATGGAATCGAGGTTCCCGGCTGTCACCATAAACCCCAGGCGCGGGCGGCCAAAGACCTCGAAATCCCCGGTGCTGTGCCAGTCGGGCTGGGCGATAATGCCCACCCGGTAGCCATGGCTTTCCAAAACCCGGGAAATCACCGCCGCCCCAAAGGAGGGATGATCCACATAGCCGTCCCCCGTAACTAGGGCAAAGTCAACCTCTGCCCAGCCGCGGTCACGCATTTCCTGCCGATTGGTTGGTAAGCATTGGTTTTTCATAGCCATCACGCTGCCAGAAGCATCCAATTCGCCTGAATAACTGCCAGAACCACCAGGAAAATCGTCTGGGTCAGTTCAATGGTCAGGCCGATGGTATCGCCGGTAATGCCGCCGATTTTATGCTGTAAATAGAGCATGAGGCCTAAATTGATGACCATGGTTCCCAGCGCTGCAAAGAAGGCCACCGGCCCAATGGCAAACCAGGCAAAGGGCAGGATCAGCACCAGATAGAGCAGCACATGCCAGGGCTTGGTCATCTCGACAATCCGGCGCCCCAGTCCGCCGCCGCCCTCGGCGTAGGTTGAGAAGCAGCAGGTCTGTATGGCGCAGTATCGGCCGATAACTGGCATAAGGATCAGAATCAGCAGGTTTTCCGGCAGGATAACTGTATAGCAGGACCAGATGGTCAGAAACAGCAGGATCAGGCCGATGGCTCCAAAGGAACCCAGGCGGCTGTCCTTCATAATCTCCATCATTTTCGCGTGATCCCTGGCCGAGAACAGGGCGTCCACTGTATCGGCAAAGCCGTCGAGATGCAGACCGCCGGTAATCCAGATATAGACGATCATGGTAAAGAGGGCCTGCAACTGGATGACATGAATATAGGATAATACCCAGGAGACCGCGAACAGGATCGCCCCAACCAGAAGGCCCACGAGCGGCATAAAAATCATTGAATCATAAAATTCTTCCTCGCTCACATCCTTCAGCTTTATGGGAAAGCGGGTAAAAAAGGAAATGGCGATCAGTATTTTGCGCATAAAAACTCCTTTGTTGTCATAAGATCGTAAAAAGGCGCGGTAAATGCCGCGTGAACAAAAGAAAAGTATGAATGAACCCATCCATACTTTTCTCAGTTTACATTTTGTTAAGATTCATCGGGCAGATCGAATTTATTATTAATGAGTTCTATTAACTTTTCGACCGCGAGCTTTTCATCATCGCCCGAGGCTTCGATTACGATCTCATCGCCCTTTTGAACAGCTAAAATCATTACACCCATAATGCTTTTAGCGTTTACACGTGTTGAGCCTTTACTGATGTAAATTTCGCTCTTGAACTTATTGGCCGTTTGTACAAACAGAGATGCTGGTTTTGCATGGAGTCCAGCACGGTTTTGTACCACTACTTTGTCGGTTATCACATTATACACCCCTTTATAGAAAATTCCCCTATCGTATATATTATACAACGGCCTCTTATTTTTTTCAAGTAATTGCCTTTCTTTTTTCTTTATACTCTTGCCAAAATCTTTTTCAAACTATATAATAAGGGTATAGTTTGATTATAATAACCATTTGGAGGTGAACAATATGGATAAAGTAACAAAAGATATGGGCATCTTAGAGGCCGTTGAAAAATATCCTGATTCTGTGCCGGTTTTCCAGGCATACGGAATGCACTGCTTTGGCTGCATGGCTGCCCGCTTTGAAAATATTGAACAGGGCTGTCTCGCCCACGGCATTGATCCGGAAGCAATGGTCCGTTCCATTAACGACGCGTTAAACGCTGTTGATGCAACCAAATAATTAAATTCTTAAGAAAAGCGACGTTCTTTTAAGGACGTTGCTTTTTTATTTCAGGTTATCCCGGAATTTATTAAAATCACTTGTCATTTTCTTAGTTTTAAGGGAAAATAAGGTTAGTTCTATTTAGAGGGAGGTAAACATGAGTAAAAACGAAACCAAAAAAATGTTTAATGAGGAATTGACGGATTCCTTCGACGGGATTGTTGATATTTCCAAGGGAAGCCTTCAAACTCTGACCGACACCGATGAAAATATGTACCTCAGCTTTTATACAGACAGTCTGCTCTGGAGCTGCGGTTATAATAACCCCACCATTAACCGGGATATCAACGCCATGGTTAAGGATTATCAAAGGGAAAATAAGCCTGTGGATCTGGAGGCGCTCCTTGGTGACCTGGACGCGCAGCTCAAGCCGCATTTGCCTAAAAAGCTGGCTGTAACCTATTTCAACTCTGAAAACTCCTACCCACGCTTGCTCAAGGCTCTGTCCTCCAAGCGCGGCAAGACGGAATTTCTCTGCCTTGAAAAGCTTCCAGGTGTTTTCCCTGAGGAATTTGCCGACCAGATTTATTCATTCGAGGAGCTCATCGCCGATGATCCAAAGGTCAATATTGACGGCATCAAAAACACGGTGTTTCCTGAGCTCAAAACCATCAAACTCATTCTCAAAAAACACCGGAGCGCTTTGGCGGGCTGTATCATCAACCCCATTGTCACAAGTGACGCCTCCATCGCGAAAAAAGACCTGCTGGAGCCGATCTTGGACCTGCTTGCCAAGTTTAACATTCCCATTATCTGGGATGATTCCACAGCCGGTTTTTACCGGACCGGGCCGATTTTTTCCTATAAGCTCTATGACATCCAGCCCGATGTCCTTATCTACAACGGCAGCCTGTACAACCACCGCACCGTCCACTTTGTATCCATGACAAAGCGGATCAACAAGCTTTTCGCCATTCAGGAATCCCGGGTTGTTCTGGAGGACGTGCCCAACTATATCATGCTGAAGGTTGTCCTCAGCTTTATGGAATCCTCAAACCTGTCTAAAAAAATCCAGGCGCTGGGCACCCGGTTCCAGGGTAAGCTGCGGGCCCTTGAGGCCAACTGCGGCCGAAAATTCAGCATTAAGGGGAAAGGACTGATTTTGTTCATTGATTTTAAAAAGGAAGCGGTCGCAGACAGCTTTGTGCAGTTTATGAAGGAAAAGGGGATTCTCGTAAAAAAATTTGCGGCGGTTCCGCAGTTTGTGATGATCTACCCGCCGCTCATCCTCACTGAAAAAAACATTGATGAGATTGTTGAAAACTTCAAACGCTTTTTCAACCAGCCCGCATAATCAGAGCCCGGCACAAAACTGTGCCGGGCTCGCTTCATTTTACCCCCGCTCAGGACTTCCGGCACATGACTGCCGTATAGATCAGGTTCAGGCCCACCCCGTTGGTGTTAACCTGTATGCCGTCCTTATTGATATGGTAGCCCTCCTCATGGGCTTCATTCAACTGCTTTTCAAATGATTTGCGGTCATTGGCCGTCACTACCTTGTAAAAATCCATGTTTACCTCCTGCTATCATCTCATATTTTCACAGTCCGGCTCCGGCCCGCCGGAGGGCTAAAAAAAGAACCTCCACCTGTTTTCGGTGGAGGTTCTTCAAAATTTGCCTCTTTGATGCTTCCACGCGAAACTGGCAAAACACGTATCTGACTTTCACAGTTGCGGTGGAGCAGTCTGCCTGGGGCATTCTTCCGTTGGTATGCTTTGCTTGAGGCTATTATAGCAAAATCCGGGTAAAATTTCAATACTAAATGATATTTTTTTGTTTATTCCTTAATCAATCTTCTGGATATTGACTACCATGGCCTTTGGCCGGGTCATGGCTTCGATGGAATATTTTACTCCCTGGGTACCCATTCCTGAGGCTTTTACACCTAAAAACGGGAAATGGTCGGGGCCACGCTCGGTTTTATTATTAATCTGTACGGTCCCCACCTCCAGGTGGTTGGCAATATAGAAGGCCTGATTGATATTATTGGTAAAAACAGAGGACTGAAGGCCGTATTCTGAGGCGTTGGCGATCTCGATGGCTTCCTCCACGCTCTTTATCCGAATAATGGGCAAAACAGGGCCAAAGGGCTCTTCCCATGCGATTTCCATATCTTTGGTCACATGGTCTAAAAGCGTTGGATAAAACAGGTTTTTCTCGCGTTTATTCCCTGTCAGGAGTTCCGCCCCCTTGTTCAGTGCGTCATCCACCAACCCCTGGACAAAATCCGCTGACTTATCGTCAATAAGCGGAACCACCGCAGCGTTCTTCCAGGGATCACCAACGTTCAGCTTTTCGACACGGGCTTTCAGCTTTTCAGCCAGGGCGTCTGCCACTTCCTCCTGTACGAGAATCCGCTTTACTGCGGTGCAGCGCTGTCCTGAGTAGGAAAAGGCACCGGACACAATATTATTGGCCGCAAAATCCAGGTCTGCGTCGGGCAAAACCACAGCGGCATCCTTGCCGCCCAGTTCCAGAAGCAATGGCACCATCTCGGATATTTTTGAGATATGGCGTCCCACCTCGGTGCTTCCTGTAAAGTTGATAAAGTTAATCCCCTTGTGTGTGACCACATAATCGCCGATTTCACTTCCCCGGCCGGTTACGGTATTCAGCACGCCGGTTGGCAGGCCAGCCCGGTTGAGAATTTCCACCAAATGCAGTGAGCTGATGGCTCCCTGGGTTGCGGGCTTTAAAATCACGGTATTGCCGCCGATGAGTGCCGGTGCGATTTTTGACATGGCCAGGTTAACCGGATAGTTAAAGGGTGAGATGGCCAGAACCGTGCCCAGGGGAACCCTGGTCACATAGGAGATTTTGTTGCGGGTGCCGCCTGGAAAATTATCGCCACTGATGGCTTCGCCGGCCATGCTCTTTCCCACGTCGGCGGTATATCTTAAAAAGTCCGCGGTGCGCTCGATCTCGGAGCGGGCTGAGGCCAGATCCTTTGCGACCTCCTGCACCAGAACCTCTGCCATCTCGTCCAGATGCTTTTCAAAAAGATCCGCGGCGGCATAGAAAATTTCAGCCCGTTCATAGATGGGCATTTCGGCCCATGCCTGAAGGCTGTCCTTTGTGCTGGCAATGGCCTCATCCACCTCTTCTCTGCTCATAGCCGGTATCCGGCCCACCAGAGAACCGTCAATGGGCGATTTAATGGCAAGGGTCTGCCCCTCATCATTTCCGTCTATCCATTCTCCATTCAGGTAGCGCTTATAAACGCGTTCTTTCTTATCATTTATATCAAAAATTCTGTCAAAAAACATGCTTGCTCTCTCCTTTCGGTATTTCTCTCTATAAGATACCCTTTTGGAGAATAGACAAACGCAAAACTTTATCTGCACCGGCAATAACCATAAAAAAGCCCCCGGATTCCATATGGAGCCCGGGAGCTTTGTACTTTTAGCTTAGATTAGAATTCCTGCGCAGCCATGCGTTTGTAGCCTGCATAGCGTTCTTCAGCTTCTTCCTGTGCTTTTTCATATAACTGATCAGCAACTTCTGGGAAGCTTAAACGTAATGAGGTGTAACGAACTTCGCTGTTGATGAAATCCTGGAATTTACTGAAGTCTGGTTCTTTAGAATCCAGTGTGAATGGGTTCTTGCCTTCGGCTTTCAGCATTGGGTTGTAACGGTATAAGTGCCAGTAGCCGCATGCAACAGCATCTGCTTCATGAGACTGGGTACGGCCCATACCGCCCTTGATACCGTGGTTGATACATGGCGCGTAAGCAATGATCAGGGATGGACCCGGATAAGCTTCCGCTTCCTGTAATACCTTCATGTACTGGTTCTTGTCAGCACCCATGGCAACCTGGGCAACATATACGTAGCCGTAGGTAGCTGCCATCATACCAAGGTCTTTTTTCTTGATTCTTTCGCCGGATGCTGCGAACTGTGCAACGGCACCGGTCGGAGTAGATTTAGAAGCCTGACCGCCAGTGTTGGAGTAAACTTCTGTATCCAGAACGAATACATTGATGTCTTCCTTGGAGGCTAATACATGGTCTAAACCGCCGTATCCGATATCGTAAGCCCAGCCGTCACCACCGAATACCCATACGGATTTCTTGACATAGTGATCTGCGTTGTCCTTAACGAATTTCAGTTTATCTGCCAGTACCTGGTCGTCTACAGAGTAGCCTTCCAGAGCGGTTTTTAATTCGGCAGATGCTTCTTTAGAACCTTCTGCGTCATCTTTATTTTCAATCCACTTGTTTGCGGCTGCTTTAACTGCTTCAGGTGCAGTTTCCGCGATTGCTGCTAAGTAGTTCGCAAGGGTTTCTCTGATCTTGTTGCTGGCCTGTAACATACCGAAGCCATATTCTGCATTGTCTTCGAACAGGGAGTTTGCCCATGCAGGACCCTGACCCTTAGCGTTCTTGCAGTATGGTGTGGATGGTGTGGAAGCGCCCCAGATTGAAGAACAGCCGGTAGCGTTGGCGATCATCATGCGGTCACCGTATAACTGGGTAACAGCCTTGATGTATGGTGTTTCACCACAACCAGCACAAGCGCCGGAGAATTCAAGCAACGGCTGGCAGAACTGGCTGCCCTTAACGGTGTATTTATTCATGCGGTCGTCTTTAACTGGAACAGTTGTGGCATATTCCCAGTTAGCAACCTGATTTTCCTGAGTTTCAAGAGGTTTCATTTCCAGAGCTTTTGTCTTAGCCGGACATGCGTCAGCACAGTTGCCGCAGCCTGTACAGTCTAATACACTCACCTGGATTCTGTACTGTAAGCCATCGAACTGTTTACCGTTCGCTTTGATGCTGTCAAAGCCTTCCGGAGCAGCCGCTTTTTCAGCTTCGTCCATTAATACTGGGCGGATCGCAGCGTGCGGGCATACGAAGGAACACTGGTTACACTGGATACAGTTTTCCGGAATCCACTGCGGTACATTTACAGCGATACCACGTTTTTCATAAGCGGAAGAACCAGCCATGTAAGTACCATCTTCATTGTCGACGAAAGCGGAAACTGGAATGCTGTTGCCTTCAAAGCGGTTAACCGGGCGCAGGATTTCCTTAACGAATTTTGGTTCATCTTTGGCTTCTACTGCTTCGTCCTGTGCATTTGCCCAGTCAGCAGGAATTTCTACCTTGGTTAAGATATCCGGGTTGATACCAGCGTCAACAGCTTCATAGTTCATATTGACGATCTTGTCACCCTTCTTACCGTAGGATTTCATGATCCCTTCCTTCATGAACTTAACCGCGTCATCAATTGGAATGATGTCGGCCAGTTTGAAGAAGGCTGCCTGCATGATGGTGTTGGTTCTGCGGCCAAGACCGATTTCTTCTGCAACCTTGGTTGCGTTGATGATATAGAACTGTGTATCATTTTCAGCCATGTAGCGTTTCATGCTTGCTGGTAAGCGTTCGCCCAGCTCATCGACAGACCAAACGGTGTTCAGTAAGAATGTGCCGCCTTTTTTCAGCCCGTTTAACAGGTCATACTGGTGTACATAAGCCTGTGTAGAGCAGGAAATAAAGTCAGAGTTAACGATCAGGTATGGTGACTTGATCGGCTGTTTACCGAATCTTAAGTGAGAAACGGTGATACCGCCGGATTTCTTGGAGTCATAGTCAAAATAACCCTGAGCGTATAAGTCGGTGTGGTCACCGATGATTTTGATGGAGTTTTTGTTGGCGCCGACGGTACCGTCAGAACCCAGACCCCAGAATTTACAGCCCTTGGTTCCTTCTGGAACAGTGTGGATATTATCTGTTACTTCCAGGCTGGTGAAGGTAACATCATCGACGATACCGATGGTGAATTTATCTTTCGGTGTATCTAATTTCAGGTTGTCATAAACAGCCTTGATCTGGCCAGGAGTGGTATCCTTGGAGCTTAAGCCGTAACGGCCCGCAATAATCAGAGGCGCGTTTTCCTTGCCGTAGAAAATGGTGCAGACATCCTGGTATAAAGGATCGCCGAGAGCGCCAGGTTCTTTTGTTCTGTCTAAGACACAGATACGTTTAACATTTTTTGGTAATGCTTCAAAGAAGTATTTTTCAGAGAAAGGTCTGAACAGGTGTACTTTCAGCACACCAACCTTTTCGCCCTGCGCAGCCAGGTAGTCAATGGTTTCTTCAATACAGTCTGTAACTGAACCCATTGCAACAATGATGTTTTCAGCATCCGGATCGCCGTAGTAGTTGAACGGGTGGTATTCTCTGCCGGTTTCTGCGGAGACTTTGTCCATGTATTCTGCAACGATGTCTGGAACAGCGTCGTAGAATTTATTGCAGGCTTCACGTGCCTGGAAGAAGACATCGCCATTCTGGGCGGTACCTCTTGTTACAGGGTGTTCCGGATTTAAAGCGTGGTCTCTGAATGCCTGAATCGCATCCCAGTCAACCATTTTCTTGTAAGCTTCATAATCCATAACTTCAACCTTCTGAACTTCATGAGAGGTTCTGAAGCCGTCGAAGAAGTGTAAGAACGGAATTCTTGATTTGATGGCAGCTAAATGCGCAACGCCGCCTAAATCCATGACTTCCTGTACAGAACCGGTGGCCAGCATAGCGAAACCAGTCTGGCGGCAGGCCATAACATCGCCGTGGTCGCCGAAGATTGATAAAGCGTGAGCAGCCAGTGTACGGGCAGATACATGGAATACGCCTGGTAATAATTCACCGGCGATTTTATACATATTCGGGATCATTAATAAAAGACCCTGAGAAGCTGTAAAGGTTGTTGTTAAAGCACCGGCAGCCAAAGAACCGTGGACTGTACCAGCGGCGCCCCCTTCAGACTGCATTTCAGATACTTTGACGGTTTCTCCAAAAATGTTTTTTCTTCCCTGTGCAGACCAGGCGTCAACGTGTTCAGCCATTGGGGAAGACGGGGTGATTGGGAAAATGCCAGCTACTTCAGTAAAGGCGTATGCCACGTGAGCAGCAGCCTGGTTCCCATCCATTGTCATCATTGTTTTGGACATGATATTCCTCCTTAGAAATTAAGCATTTAAAAATGTATTAATTGTGTATAACAAATTTTTACCTTTAACGATTATAACACAATTCAATTAGGGTGTATACACACCTTTTCGGATAATTTTTTGTCCTGTTTTCCGTACAGAAATCTCTGTTAAAAATTTGACAGGTAAAATTTTGATTTCGGGTATTTTTTGGACAAATTTTGACGCCTCTTCGCCGTTTTGAACAGGTTTTCAGCGCCATTCTTTTCACTTCGCGCTTAAAACAGCGCTTCTTTCCATTTTTCAGGCATCCAGCTCTGCTATTTTCTTCTCGATGGCCTCGATGACGGTTTTCAGCACCTTGATGCGGGCGTAGTATTTGTCATTGCCCTCCACCACGATCCATGGCGCGTTTTCGGTCGAGGTTTTTAATAGCATCCGGTCCACAGCCACCACATAGGCGTCCCATTTTTCGCGGTTGCGCCAGTCCTCATCGGTGATCTTCCACTGCTTGTCCGGATCGTTTTCCCTCTCCTTGAAGCGCTTCTCCTGTTCGTCCTTGCTGATGTTCATCCAGAATTTCAGCGCCACTGCCCCAAAATCGGTCAGCTGTTTTTCAAAATCGTTGATCTCCCGGAATGCCCGGCGGTAATCGTCGGCAGTGCAGAAGCCCTCGATGGGCTCAACCATCACCCGGCCGTACCAGGTGCGGTCGTAGATGCTGAAATGCCCGCGCTTGGGCACCGTTTTCCAGAAACGCCATAACCAGTTATGGGCCAGCTCCTCGCTGGTGGGCGCGGCAGTGGGATAAACACGGTAGCCCCTGGGGTCCAGGTTTTCGCAAAGGCGTTTGATGGCCCCGCCCTTGCCTCCGGCGTCCCAGCCCTCAAAGCCGATAATGACGGGGATACGGCGGCTGTAAATCTGATACTCGAGATCCCGCAGCTTTTTCTGGCATTTTTTCAGTTCTTCCCTGTAAGTCTCCCGGTCCATGCACTTGTCCATGTCCACAGATTCCAGCACCGGGGTGCGGTATGGGTCGTCCTCTGCTGAGATAAGGGGCTGTAGCACTGGCTTTTCGGCGTTTTCCACTTTCTCGATTTCCTTTTCCAGCCGGAACGCAAGGGTGTTGTAAATTTTCAGACAGGCGTAGTCCTTATGATGGCCCTCCACCAGGGTCCATGGGCCGCAGTCGGTATCGGTGGCCTCCAGCGCGTGATTAAGCTTTTTATAAAGCTTATCGTAGTTTTTATTTTCACGCCAGTCCTCCCCGGTCACGCGCCAGCTGGTGGATGGATTTTCCTCCAGCTTTTCAAAGCGCTTTTTCTGCTCCTTCTGGCTGATATGGATAAAAAACTTAATGATGACTGTCCCGTTTTGTGCCAGAACCTTCTCAAAATCATTGGCCTGGTGCAGAAGCAGCTTCAGTTCACCCTTGTCCAGCTTTGGCCGGTGAACAAGATCGCTGTAATAGCTGCGGTCAAACAGGACCATCCGTCCCTTTTCTGGTGTTTTGGTCCAGTAGCGCCACAGCAGGGGCCGGTTGATTTCGTCATCGTTGGGCTTGATGGCATTGTATACCACAAAGCTTCTGGGGTCCAGCGGGATCATCAGGTCGTTGATCAGCGTCCCCTTGCCCGCAGCGTCCCAGCCTTCAAAAATAATCAGTACGGGTATTCCCAGCTCCTTTATCCGGCGCTGCAGGGCGCCCAGCTTAATGGAGAGGGCATCTTTTTCTTCCTTGTAAACCGCTTTTTCAACTTCAACATCAAGATTTAATTTTTCCAGCATACGCATCGCTCCTTCATCGGGATTTTATTGCACGATCGCTTCTATTATATACGGTCAATCTAAATTTTATATAAAAACCGACTAAAAAAGACTTGTTTGTCGAAACAAGTCTTTTCTCAAATGCTGATTTATTTTTGATAGCTGTTAAATACTTCTTCCAGATTATCCTGAGAAAGGGTCTTCATCAGGTATTCGGCATATTCCGCGCCGGTGGCGCCGGTATCCCGGCCGGTAATTTCCAGCTTCTTTTCAAAATTGCCGCAGATGTCCAGAGCCATCTGGAGCTTTCTGGCTTCGTCCATATAGCCGATGTGTTCGAGCAGCATGCCGGCAGCGCGGATAATGCTGCAGGGATCTGCGTACTGGCCGCGTCCCTCGTCGACCATTCTCGGCGCTGAGCCGTGGATGGCTTCAAACATGGCGTAGCGCTTGCCGATGTTTGCAGAGCCCGCAGTGCCAACACCGCCCTGGAACTCAGCCGCCTCATCGGTCAGGATATCGCCGTAAAGGTTGGGCAGTACCATCACCTTGAACTGGGAACGGCGTTTTTCATCGACCAGCTTGGCGGTCATGATGTCAATATACCAGTCGTCCATTTCCACTTCCGGGTATTCCTTCGCGATGGCCTTGGCGGTATCTAAAAACTTGCCGTCGGTTGTTTTGATGACATTGGCTTTGGTGACCACTGTCACCTTATTTTTACCGGATTTTTTCGCGTAGTCAAAAGCCGCGCGGATGATTCTCTCTGAGCCCTCCTGGGTGGTGACGGTAAAGTCAATGGCCAGGTCGTCATTGACATGGACGCCCTTGCTGCCGACTGCGTAGCCGCCCTCGGTGTTCTCACGGTAGAAGGTCCAGTCAATATCCTTTTCGGGAACTGAGACCGGACGCACATTGGCGAACAAATCCAGCTCGCGGCGCATGGCCACGTTGGCGCTCTCGATGTTCGGCCATTTATCCCCTTCTCTCGGGGTGGTGGTTGGTCCTTTTAAGATAACGTCACATTCCTTTAATTCTGCCAGGACATCGTCTGGAATGGCTTTGCCGCAGGCTGCACGGTTTTCGATGGTCAGGCCGTCGATTTCCTTAAAGACAACGCGTTCCTTTTCCACGTCATCCTTTAACAGAAACGCCAGGACCTTTTCGGCCTCCGCGGTAATGAAAGGTCCGATACCGTCGCCGCCGACAATCCCGATCACAATTTGATCTTTAGACGCATAGTCGACAAATTCGCTTTCGGCTTTCATGCGGTCAATACGCGTAAACTGTTCTTCCAGAATTTTACCAAAATGTGCTTTTGCTTTTTCAATCTCTTCTAAATGTTTCAAACCCAATGTCTTCCTCCAGAATCTCTATTTTATTTAAAAAACTAAGCCAGGCTAGTCTTGAAATCTTAACTTGTAGTACAGCTTGCGCGGAGTATGCTCGCAAACCATCTCTTTAATGGCAACACCCTTATCCACCGCTGTGACCACCCAGCTTTCGCGGTGCCTGGGCGGGGTAATGGTGAGCGGGAACATGTGCTTGACAATCATGTCTGCCTCTTTATCGTTGATATTAAAATATTTCCTTGCGTTTTTAAGCGCTGTCTTGGGATGGCTGAAGCCGTGCATCTGACGGATACGGTCAAATCCCCTGCCGTCTTTCTCATTATCGCGCCAGTCCTGGAAAAAGAAGTCGTGCAGCAGCGCGCCGCGCGCCACTGAGACATAGTCAAGGCCCAGCTTTTTGGCAATGAGGTATGAGTTGTAGCCAACCGCCACCGAATGCGCGTAAAGCCCATTGCCATGGTGGTCGATGTCTCTCAGCTCCTGAAATTTAGGATGATCGATGATGTCACTGACGATTTCCAAAAATTCTTCACTGTATTTTCTTTTATATATATATTCCAAATGTTCTGCATCTCACATTCTTTGTTATTTTGCTTACTCTGTCTGAATAAAGCTTTGCACTTATTATACCACACTTTTTTAATTTTAGATAAAAAATTGTATACAGCAACGTTTTCATAATCATCTTCGCTTAAATCGGTTAAGAATCCTCCGCCCCTATTCTATTTTAAAGAAAAAGGTGCTATTATTAATCATAACATCATATGCAAGGAGATTTAACATGAAATTCAAGGACCTACTACTCGGCACCGCGGCCTTTACCTTTGCCGCCTCCACAGCCTTTTTCGCCTGTGTTCTGAAAAAAGGCCATGATTTTGAGGAGAGCATGGATAAGACCGGAAACGCTCTGGACCAGTGCGTTATCTGCGGCGGTAAAAATAAAATCGTGGGTGACGTGCCCATGCAGGATATGAAGATCGGCGTTTTCTGCGGCGGCATGAGTGTTGACCTTTCCCAGGTGAAAGCCGACAAAAAGCAATACGATCTGGACATTGAGGTGAGAAATGGCGGCGTCAATGTGATTATACCGGAGAACTTTAAGCTGAACGTGACGGATCGCTGCCGTATGGGCGGTATCTGCGACGATACCAGGCATCCCGAGGGCGACGGCATGGTCGTGCTCACCGTTTATGCCGACGTCTGCGGCGGCGGCCTGCATTTTGAAAATCCCATCAGTGTCAGCGAGACCATTGAAGCGGATGACGAAAGGCTGACTGCCTGCCCCTGCGCACCGCTGGCCTGACCCAGATAAGCTTAACCCGAGATCGGCGCAAAATTGTGCCGATCTTTTTCAGGCTGTCAGAAAGACACGCTGCCCGGGGCTGCGCCTTTTATCCAGATAAGAAAATGACAATTTTTTATACTTGACTATTTTTATCCACATTGCTATAATGAGTTTATAAATTTGAAAGGATTACATTTGTGCTGATTACGAGAGAAACCGATTATGCATTGAGACTTGTACGTTCTCTGGCCGACGGCGAGCGCCGTTCTGTGAGCCAGCTTTCGGACGAGGAACAAATACCAAAGGCCTTTGCCTACAAAATCATCAAAAAGCTGGAACGCGCCGGCCTGGTGAGTATCGCCCGCGGCAGCGAAGGCGGCTGCAGCCTTAATAAGCCAACCAGCGCCATATCTCTGTATGATCTGATGTGCGCCATTGATGGAAGCTGTTCTCTGTCCCCCTGCATGGAATCGGGCTATCGCTGCGAATGGTGTGAAAAACACGGCAGCTGCTGTTTTCATAATCACCTCATGGTTATCCAGGAAGAGCTCAACGACCGATTGAAGGCCAGTAGCTTAGAAGAAATTTTAAAATGCGGGTGACCGCATGGTTTTTTCGGCAATATTGGACAAAAATTATCCAATATATGGTATTGATTCATTTATATTTCAAGGAGGATCTATGATGTTATTTAAAACGACCGAGCAGCATGAAGCCCTGCGCAAAAAAATTCGTGAGTTTGCTGAAAAAGAAGTGAAGCCCCATGCTTTTATGATGGACAAGGAAAATATGTTTCCGGACGAAGCCATCAGGCAGCTTGGCGCAATGGGCGTAATGGGTATCCCATTTGAAAAGGAATACGGCGGACAGGGCCTGGACGTTTTGAGCTATGCCATTGCCGTTGAAGAGCTCTCCCGCGTCGACGGCGGAACCGGCGTTATTCTGTCGGCGCATACCTCACTTGGGACCTGGCCCATTGCCGCCTTTGGAAACGAAGCGCAAAAGCAAAAATATTTAATCCCCCTGTGCAAAGGTGAAAAAATCGGCGCCTTTGGCCTGACGGAGCCAAACGCGGGCTCCGATGCCGGCGGAACCGAAACCACTGCCATTGACAAGGGTGACCACTACCTGCTCAACGGCAATAAGATTTTCATCACCAACGCGCCAAAAGCCGACACCTACGTTATTTTCGCGGTCACCACACCTGATATCGGAACCCGCGGCATCTCCGCCTTTATTGTTGAGAAGGGCTGGGAAGGCTTCACCTTCGGGGATCACTACGACAAGCTGGGGATCCGCTCCTCCTCCACTGCCGAGCTGGTTTTCAATGATGTGAAGGTTCCCAAGGAAAACCTTTTAGGCGAAGAGGGCCAAGGCTTTAAAATCGCGATGGCAACCCTGGACGGCGGCCGGATCGGCATTGCCTCCCAGGCGCTGGGGATCGCCCAGGGCGCTTTTGAGGAAGCGGTAGCCTACGCCAAGGAACGTGTTCAGTTTGGCAAGCCCATCGGCTTCCAGCAGGCCATTTCCTTTAAAATCGCAGATATGGCCACCAAGCTGCACACTGCCCGACTGCTCATCTACCAGGCGGCTGAGCTGAAGGAATACCACGAGCCTTACGGCATGGAATCTGCCATGGCTAAACAGTATGCCTCCGATATCGCTCTGGAGGTCACCAATGACGCCCTTCAAATTTTCGGCGGCACCGGCTACCTGAAGGGCATGGAGGTTGAGCGGATGTACCGCGACGCCAAGATCACGACCATCTATGAAGGCACCAACGAAATCCAGCGCGTTGTCATCGCCTCCCATATTCTGGGAAAGCCCCCAAAGAAGGCCGGCGGCTCCGGCAGCGCGCCTAAAAAGCCCGCGCCCATCACCGGCGTTCGCAAGCACATTATTTTGAAAGACGGTGATATTCAGGCAAAGGTTGACGCCCTGGTCGCGGCGCTTGAAAAAGACGGCTATGATTTCTCTGTCGGGATTCCCATCGACACCCCTATTGTCGACGCTGAACGTGTGGTTTCGGCCGGTGTGGGCATTGGCGACAAGAAAAACATGAAGCTCATCGAAGATCTGGCAAAGGCCGCCGGGGCTGCCATTGGCTCCTCCAGGCCAGTGGCTGAAACCTTAAAATACGTGCCCCTTAACCGCTATGTGGGAATGTCGGGACAGAAGTTCTCAGGCAACCTGTATATTGCCTGCGGTATCTCCGGCGCGATCCAGCATCTCAAGGGGATCAAGGACGCTTCCACCATTGTCGCCATCAACCAAAACGGCAACGCGCCGATCTTTAAAAACTGTGACTATGGCATTGTAGGTGATGTGAACGAGGTTCTGCCTGTTTTAGCCAAAGCTCTGGGCACCGGCGAGAAAAAGCCCGCCCCCGAAATGGTCAAGATTAAAAGGCCAAAGGCGCCAAAGCCGACGCCGGCTGGCCCGTCCTATATCTGCGGCGGCTGCGGCTATGAATATGTTCCCGATCTGGGTGATCCGGAAAATGACATCGCTCCGGGCACATTGTTTGAAAATGTTCCGGAAGACTGGGTTTGCCCGCTGTGCGGCGCCGAAAAATCTGAATTTATTATCGCCAAAAAGGAGGCCTAATCAATGTATGCAGTTAGAAATGTAACCGAGGACTTAATCTGGGTTGGGGCCAACGACCACCGCCTGGCCCTGTTTGAAAATGTCTATCCCATTCCGCGCGGCGTCAGCTACAACGCTTATGTCCTGCGCGATGAAAAAAATGTACTCTTTGACACGGTCGACTGGTCGGCCTGCCGCCAGCTCTTAGAAAACCTTGAGTTTGTTTTGGAGGGTGAATCCCTGGATTACCTTGTGATCAACCATCTTGAGCCCGACCACGCGGCCAGTATAGAAGAAATCCTGATCCGATACCCGGGGATTAAGATCATCAGCAATGAAAAAGCCTTTTTGTTCATGCGCCAGTTTGGCTTTCACGTCGACGACCATGACTGCATAGTCGTGGAAGAGGGCGATACCTTCTCCTTCGGCAGGCACACGGTCACCTTTGTTTTCGCGCCCATGGTGCACTGGCCCGAAGCCATGGTCACCTTTGATGTGACAAACGGGGCTCTGTTCTCTGCTGACGCCTTTGGTACCTTTGGCGCCCTGGATGGCAAGCTTTTCGCTGACGAGGTGGATTTTGACCGTGACTGGCTTGACGACGCCCGCCGCTACCTGACCAATATTGTCGGAAAATACGGCCCCCATGTACAGCTTCTGCTGGGCAAGGCTGCCGGCATTCTTGACAAGATCAAATTTATCTGCCCGCTTCACGGGCCGGTCTGGCGCGAGGACCTGATGTATTTTATCGAAAAATACGATTTATGGAGCCGCTATGTGCCGGAGGAAAAGGGCGTTATGATCGCCTACGCGTCAATGTACGGCAACACGGAAAGCGCTGCCCAGGCCCTGGCTGCCCGTCTCTGCGACAAGGGCATGACCAATGTGGTCATGTATGATGTGTCCTCGACGCATGTATCCCAGCTCATTTCTGAAAGCTTCAAATACAGCCACCTGGTTCTCGCCTCGACGACTTATAACCTCGGCATTTACCCGGCCATGCATAACTTCCTGATGGACATGAAGGCCCTGAACGTGCAGAACCGTACGGTCGCCATTGTGGAAAATGGCTCCTGGGCTCCCTGCTCCGGCGATTTAATGCAGGAATTTGTCGAAAATGAACTGAAGGACATGACCGTCATCAATGACCGCCTGTCCATGGCCTCTGCTCTCCATCCTGAAAAAGCAAAAGAGCTTGACATGCTTGTGGATGCGATCCTTGAATCCATGGAATCACCCGAAGCATAAAAGTCATAAAAAGATCGGCGCAAAATTGCGCCGATCTTTTTGTATCTCTTTTTTACACCATGGCGACAGCTCTTGCCGGTGCGCCGCCAAAGCCCTGGAGCTTGAGCGGGAAACAGCAGAAGTAAACCCGTTCATATGCCATCACCTCATCGGGAAAGTCGATCTCTTCCAGAAGCCATACTTCCTTTGAGAGCAGAACCACATGGGGCTGCGGCCCCTTATCCGGTCCCCATCCGCCAATGCTCAGGCCGTCGATGCCAACGCCCTTTACACCTTTTTCATGCAGCCATTCTGCGCCTTCGCCAGTGAGGTAAGGCCATTGGTAATAGTATTCCTTTGTCATGGCTCTCTTCTTGCACCAACCTGTGTTCATGAGGACAATGTCCCCCTCCTTGATCTTGTCCGCGTAGGGTTTCAGGTGCTCGCTGGTAATGCCTGTATCCGGCGCAATGCCCCGGAGGTCAATGATTACCGCTTCGCCCTGGAAGCCCTCAATGGGCATTTCATCAATCTTCTTGCCTTCCGGGAAGAAATGGAAGGGCGCGTCCAGGTGGGTGGCGGTATGGGCGTTCATCTTAAAGACTTCTGCCGTAAAGCCGTCCTTTGGGTTAATGGCCTCATAGGTCACCTCTGTGAGCTCATAGGTGGGCCATCCCGGACAATTGTGAAATACCGGCTGTGACATGTCAAACACTTTTTCAAACTTCTGCATCATAAATACCCCCGTATTTTAATATATTTTTGCAATGCTTACATTGCCTGCAAACTTTAGGACTCGCGCTTGAAATTGGGCGCGTACTCTACGGCCAGGCGGATAGCCTCAATCATGCTGACCGGGCTGGCGATGCCCTTGCCCGCAATGTCCAGCGCTGTGCCGTGGTCTACCGAGGTTCTCAGGATAGGCATCCCGTTGGTAATGGAGATGGTGCGCTCAAAATCCACCATCTTGGTGGCGATGTGCCCTTGATCATGATACAGGGAGAGCACCGCGTCATAGCGGCCGTTTAAGGCCTGGTAAAAGACGGAATCCGCGCCGATGGGGCCTTCAATGTCAATGCCCCTGGCTTTGGCTGTCTCAACCGCCGGAATCACATGGTCGACCTCCTCGGTTCCGAACAGGCCATGCTCACCGCTGTGGGGATTTAAACCTGCCACGGCGATTTTCGGGTTCTTAACACCCAGCACCTCCAGCGCTTTCACACAGTCGTGGATAAATGTGAGCAGGCTGTCCTTTGTCACCAAATCACAGGCCTTTCTCAGTGAGACGTGGCGCGTGAGGAAAAACACGCGCAGGTTCCGGACCTGGAACATGGTCAGCGGATTCTCTGTCCCTGTCAGGGCGCCTACGATCTCGGTATGCCCGATGTAGGGCACCTCTGCCAGCTTCAGGGATTCCTTGTTGATGGCCGTGGTGGTCAGTACGTCTGCCTTGCGCTCAAGGCACAGCTCTGTGGCTTTTTTAATATACTCATAGGCCGCCTGTCCGGTCATGGCCTGGATTTCTCCGATTTTGAGGGTGTTCATGTCAATGTTGTCAAGGTCGATGAGGTTTAGAACACCGGGTGTGTAGTCGCCGTTTGCTGGCTCCTCGATACATTTGATCTTTAAATCCACACCGCTTACGCGGATGGCGTCCTCCAGCACGTCCTTATCGCCCACGACCACACAGCGGGCAATGTCCTGTATCATCTTATCGGCCAGGGCCCGGACGGTAATCTCCGGTCCGATGCCTGCCGCGTCTCCCATAGGTATTGCAATGATTGGTTTCATTCTCTTACTCCTTTTCGGCTAATTTTATCTGTAAATAGGACATGGCGCTGCGCAGGGTATCCACCCTTCCGGCCAGTCCGCCTTTTGTCACAATGGGCAGGCCGCTGTAAGGGCCGCCGATCAGCTCCCCGTACATGGTAAAGGGCTCGATCTCATCCAGCACGCAGATGCCCGCGCTTTCCAGGGCTTCGCACACGCCCAGGGTAATGTCCCCGCCGCTGGTGTAAAGGGCCTGTATCTCGCGGCTGTGGGCCTCGAGATAGGCGGCGGCCAGCTCCGCGATGGCTGCCCCGATGCGTTCGGACAGGGTTTCGACATCACAGCCGAAGCGCGCTGCGGTCTCCCTGAGGTCCAGCACATCCTCTTCCGCTCTGGCGGTCATAAAACCCACAAAGTCACTGTGCTGCGCGCAGGCGTCCAAAGCTCTGAATATTCGCTGTTTTTCGGCGTCTCTGCGGTTTTCATCCAGCAGGGCCAGCACATCGGCCTGCACCAGCTCGGTTTTGAAAAAAGCTTCAAAGGCTGCTGCCTGCTGTCTGACAATGGGCACCACGCTGCCAATGGCCATGAGCACGCGCTTGCGGGTGCGCTGTTTTTTTTCCGCGTTCAGGCAGGCCAGCGTCAGCGGCCCCGGGTCCACCGTTATAAAGGGACAGCCAAGGGCTGTGCCCGCCTGGGCAATGGCGGTGATATCCTCCCCCGCCACCGCGTCAAAGCTGATGATCCGCACGCCCTGCCGGATAAGCGCTTCCGCTTCTCCCCGGATGGCTTCCGCTCCCCTGGACACGATATCCATACCAACAGTGCCGACCGGGTAGCGGGTCTGTTTTTCCAGTATAGCCTGGACCGACGACAGGGTCACCGGGCATTTAGGGTCTCTGCTGACCCCGGTACGCTCCAGCAGGTTTCCCTCAATTAAGAGGTAGCCTCCGGCCACCAGCTTATCCACATCCGGGTAGGCCGCGCAGACAAGAGCGACGGCTTCACCGCCAAGGGCATCCAGCAGGCCGTCTGTCTCGGCGCCGATGTTGCCCCGCAGGGTGCTGTCGATCCGTTTTTGATAAAAGCAGCCCTCAGGCAGCACAAAGGCCTGCGCAGTCCTTTTCACCCTGTCATAGGCCGCCCCCGCCCCGATGCCCCGGCTGTCTGTGCTGACAGCCACGGCGTCATAGTCTGCTAAAACCTCAGGCCCGACCGGTACGCCGTGCCGAAAGGTCGCGAAACGGTAGCCGTTTTTTCTGAGGAGGGCCCCGGTAACATTGGCCCCGGTCAAATCGTCGGCGATGATTACTGCCCTTGCCATCTGCTCTTTCCTCCTATGCTTTAATCCATTCGATTTCTGTTTCCATAAGCTGCGCTTCGCTCTCGGGGTCCAGCCCCGCATCGGTGATAATCCGGTCGAAGCGGTCAATTCCGCAGATTTTGGCAAAGCTGACCCGGCCAAACTTTGAGCTGTCCGACAGCAGCACCTTTTCTCTGGCGCATTCCAGAATCTGCTGCTTCAGCGCTGCCTTTTCCATGGACGGTGAGCTCACGCCTTTTTCCACATCCACAGCGCTGGCCCCCAGAAAGGCGATGTCTGCGTTGATGCCTTCAAAAAAGGCTTCAGCGTGTCCGCCGAGGCATACCCCCACATCCTTCTGGACATGGCCGCCCGTGCAGTGGACGTCCACAAGAGGCGCATCCAGCAGCCTGGCAGCAATGAGGATATCATCGGTCACCACGCTGATCTGCTTCGTACCGCGGGCCAGCAGCAGAGCCAGCTCCATATTGGTGGTGCCAGCGTCCAGCACAATGGTCTGTCCGTCCTCCACCAGTTTTTCGGCTTCCCTGGCGATGCGCTTTTTCTCGGCCTGATAAGCGCTGGCTTTTTTGGAAACCGCGATTTCCTCCACCAGCCCTTCCTTTACCACTGCTCCGCCAAAGGTACGGGTAATGCGGTCGTTATCCTCCAGGTATTTCAGATCCCTGCGGATGGTCGTGGGCGTGACCTCGAGCTTCTGGGCCAGCGCCTCAACTGTGATGCTGCCGTTTTTCTCAAGGTTTTCGATTATTTTTTCTCTTCTCTCTATTGGAAACATGGCTTCCCTCATTATCCGGTCACACTTGAACCGGTCATTCTGTTCAACTATGATTATCTATGCTTTCTTTTGTTTATCATAACGCATTTTCAGGGTGTTGTCAATTCAAAAAGAACATATTTGATCATTTTTAAGCATTTTCAAACACACCTGAACGCAAAATAAAAGGCAGACGATCAGCTTTGTGCTGACCGTCCACCGCTTATACAAACTCAGCGATCACGATCTCGTTTCCGTCGATATCCTTTAAACGGACCTCATAAGTTCCCCAATCATACCGGACAGCTTCCGACAGGGAGACCCCTTTTTTCTTCAGGCTTTCCATTGTTAAATCAAGGGTTTCTGTTTGAAATACAAAGGATTGACGCCCGGTCGGCTCTACGCCGCATTTTTTGCAGTCCCATATGCAAAGAGTGGGCGCGTTTTCCATAAAACCAAGATAAACCCCATTTGAATTGTCATCATCGGTCTTAACAAAGGGGATCTCCAGCATTTGCGTATAAAACGCGATCAGCTCTTTCGCTTGCTCAGAAAAAATATTTGTGCAGTAGTATCCTGTTATCATCTTTCCACCATCCTATCATTTTTTTATTCAATCACAAAAGCATACAATCTCCAGTCCAACGCATCGGCAGAGAAGGCCAGCGCAGCGCAGACTCCTGCCCACATTCTACCATAAGCCGCCTCCTCCGTCTATTCTGTTACCGCCCTTCCCCCGCTGTTGTCAGAAAGCACGCCGAAATCAAAGCGCGAACAGCAAAACGGCATCGCCAAAAACTGGCCATGCCGTATGCTGTGACAATACCGCTTTATTGGGAGCTTCCCCTTGGGCATATTGTCTTTTCCATCATGATTATTATTGCTGAACCTGGCTTCTGTCCGCCTTATAGGCTTCACAGATCAGGTAAACGCCGTAAAAACACAGGGCTATTGCTGAAAACATACACATCCCTCCTTTTCGGCTTTAAAAACAGCTGCCTCGTGGAGCTGCCGGATCATTCGTCCTCTGGATCACCAGGTCTGCCAAAGCCGCCAAAGGGTCCAAAGCCCGGGCCGCCCTGCCCAAAGTGATTTCCAAAGGAGCGGCCGCCCATCCTCATGTTCATGAGCCGCTCGAACTGTTCTTTACCCATACGCTCACAGGCGCCGCGCATCCATTCTCTGGTGCCGTCATTCATGCTGTCGCCACACTTTTCCTCAAAGGCTGCGATCATCCGGTCCAGGTATGCGTTAAACTGGTCTTGTTCCCCGGGCGACAGGCAGTCAAAAATTCCGGCGTCGTCTGTCTCGCTGTTCTGGTCCTGGGCCTGCTTTCCCTGCTCGGTCAGGCGGACAAGCATAACCCTGCGGTCTGTCTCTGAGGGTACGCGGGTCACGTAGCCTTTTTTTTCCAGCTTGTTCAGCAGCTCGTTCAGGGACTGCTGCCGTATGCCCAGCAGATAGGCCAGGTCCTTACTGCTGATTTCAGGCTGTATCCTGAGCATGGCCAGCACTCTGCCCTGGCCCCGTGTCGGGTCCCCCACCGGGCCGTTTTTAACATGATCTTTCAGGCGGCTGCGCTGTATCAGCCACTGAAGCCTTGACAGCTTCTCATATAATTCCATCTCTTTTTCGTCCATTTTGTGACCTCCTTTAATTTATAACAGGTACCTTATGCTTTTTATTATACAGGTACCTGTTATATATGTCAAGAATTTTATACAGGTACCTTAAATAAATTAAAAGCATAAAAAAAGACGGCTGCTTTCCAGCCGTCCTCTGTGTTTCTTATTCAGCCCTGATGGCTTTCATTTCTTCCAGCACTTCGTCGAATTCTGTTTCTGCTGTCTCATCCGGTTTGGAGAAGGCATTGACGATCAGGATGGTGATCACATTCAGTAAAAATCCTGGCACGATCTCATACAGGGTGCTGCCAAGTCCGGTCTGCTTCCAGATAATGACCGTCAGCGTCCCGACAATCATACCCGACAGGGCCGCTTTCCAGCTTGTTTTCTTAGAATACAGGCCAAAGAGCACCAGCGGGCCAAAGGCCGCGCCAAAGCCGCCCCACGCGTAGGAGACCAGCCCCATAACCGTGGAGTTTGGTACCAGCGCCATGAACAGGGCAATGACTGCGATGATGATTACCGACAGACGTCCCAGATTCACACTCTGCTTTTCCGTCAGCTCCTTTTTAAAGAAAATGCGGGCCAGGTCCTCGGTGAGGGCCGAGGAGGAAACCAGCAGCTGCGAATCAATGGTGGACATAATGGCTGCCATGATCGCCGCCAGGAAAATCCCCCCGATCCACGGTGGGAAGAATTTGCGGATCATGAGCATAAACACGGTTTCCTGGGCGCCGTCTGTCAGGCCTGGGAACAGCGGAATGGACAACAGCGCCACAAAGATCGCGCCTGTCAGGGCGATGATAACCCAGACAATGGCAATGGTCATGGATTTTGGCAGCTCCTTGATGCTCTTGATCCCCATAAAGCGGACCAGGATATGAGGCTGGCCAAAATAGCCCAGACCCCAGGACGCAGCCGAAATAATGGCCATGACCGAGATTCCCCCGCCCAGCAGGTTCATGCTCAGGCCCTGGGCCGCCATGGCGTCCAGGGTGGGCTGCATGCTGCCGAGGTGGCTCAGGGCCAGAATCGGCACCACCACAATGGCAATGATCATCAGAACCCCCTGGATCAGGTCGGTCCAGCACACAGCCAGGAAACCGCCAAGGAAGGTGTAGGCCACAATAACCAGCGCGCCGATCAATACCGCGGTGGTATAGTCAATGCCGAACATCATCTGGAACAGCTTGCCGGAGGCCACCATACCGGAGGATGAATAAATGGTAAAGAAGATTAAAATGATCAGTGCAGAAATCACACGAATCGCTCCGGTCGGGTCTTTAAACCGTCTTTCAAAAAAGGTGGACAGGGTCAGGGAATCGGTTTTTTCTGTGTAGGTTCTCAGGCGCGCGGCCACGAACTTCCAGTTCAAAATTGTCCCCACACACAGACCAATGCCGATCCATACCTCTGGCATGCCGCCCAGGTAAATGGCGCCCGGCAATCCCATCAGCAGCCAGCCGCTCATGTCGCTGGCCTGGGCAGAAAAGGCGGTAACCCAGCTGCCCAGACCACGGTCTCCCAAAAGGAACCCCTCAATGCTCGAGGTCTTTTTGTAGAAATAGAGTCCTATGCCAACCAGCATGATGAGATAGATCACAAAAATAATAAATTCAGGATTTAATATCGTACTCATAACTCCTCGCTTCCTTAAAAAAATATTAATGTACTTATTTTATTAGAAAACTTGATTAAAGTAAAGCAATTTTGCATATTCTTTCATTTTTATGTATAAGTCCTCAAAAATAAAAGCCGGAGAAGCTTGCCTTTCTCCGGCTTTTAAAGGAATCAGCCTATACCGCCATAAACCAGGCCGAGTATAAATACAACCACTGCCAGCGGTACATAAACATACTTGGCGAGCGGGCCGAAATAAGCGCCCAGGGGCTTTTCTCTTCCCAGCTCCAGCTCCTGCTTAATGTCCTTGTAACCCAGAATATAGTAGATGGACACAGCGCCCAGCACTGCGCCGAAGGGCACGACAATAATGGTAATGAAATCCATCCAGGAGCCAACATTCGGCTCTGCCTCAAGGAAAAGACCGACGAGCAGCGCCACCCCCGCGCACAGGGCAACCGCGGCCTTGCGCGGCAGCCTGAAACGGGTCTGGAGCGATTCGCTCACAGCCTCAAACATATTGATGAGGCTGGTAATGCCCGCGAAGGCCACCGACAGGAAAAACACCGCCGCGAAGAGCTGGCCGAAGGGCATCTGCTTAAAGATGTTGGGCAGCGTGATAAAGATAAGCGGCGGGCCCGCGTTGGGCTCAATGCCAAAGGCAAAAACAGCGGGCATAATGGCCAGCGCTGCCAGCATGGCCGCCAGGGTGTCGAACATGGCCGTCCGCATGGAGGCCTTGGGGATATCCTCGGATTTGTTCAGGTAGGTACCGTAGACGATCATGCCTGAGCCTGTAATGGACAGCGAGAAAAACGCCTGGCCCATGGCCATGACCCAGGTATCTACCTTCAGCAGATCACTCCACTCCGGCATAAACAAAAATTTATAGCCCTCGGCCGCACCCGGAAGAAAGGCCACGCGGATAGCCAGGATGGCAAAGAGAATAAAGAAAGACGGCATTAAAATCTTGTTGATCTTCTCGATCCCTTTAGTGGCCCCGAACATGAGGATGCCCGCCGCGATGACAATGACCAGCACGTGCCAGGGCACACTGCCGAAATTGCCTGTCGCCTGGCTGAAGTAAACCGCCGCGTCTGTGTTGAGGATGGCGCCGGTGACCGATCCGGCCAGGGCGCGGATGATCCACCCCACGATGATGGCATAGCCGATGGCAATCCCAAGAGATCCCAGCAGCGGAATCCAGCCCAGAATGTACCCCAGCTTTCCTTTTCCGATTTTATTGAAGCAATACTCATAGGCTCCCAGGGTTCCAGTTTTGGCGCGCCGGCCGATGGCGAACTCTGCAGAGAGGCCCACCAGGCCGAATATAACAATAAATAAAATATAAGGCACTAAAAATGCGCCGCCGCCGTACTGCCCCACCCGGTAGGGAAACATCCAGATATTACCAAGCCCAACGGCGGAGCCGACACAGGCCAGCACAAACCCAAGGCTGTTGGTAAAGCCGCCGTTCTGATGGGTGTGCCTGCTCTCGGGCTTTTGATTCTCGTTTTTTTCCATAATTCCTCCTTTAACTTCCAATTTCTTTATCTTACCATAATCCTTCCGTTCTGCCAATGGTGTTTTCGCATCGGACAGCCACAGCCGCACAAAAAAAGATCGGCGCAATTTTGTGCCGATCTCTGTTCGTGTTTTTATTTGTTGGGAAGGCGTTTTTCCAGCGCTTCGGTCAGCTCCTCGTAGCCTGGCTTGTGCAGCAGGGCAAACATGTTTTTCTTGTAGGCTTCGACCCCCGGCTGGTTAAAGGGATTAACGCCCAGGAGGTAGCCGCCCAGACCGCAGGCCTTTTCAAAGAAGTAGACCAGCTTGCCGATGTGGAAAGCGTCCAGCCTGGACAGGTAGATGACGCCGTTTGGCACATCGCCGTCGACATGGGCCAGCAGCGTGCCCAAAAAGGCCTTTTCATTGACATCCTGCATGGTGCGATTTTCGAGGTAGTTCAGGCCGTCCAGATCTGCTTCCTCGTGCCCCACCGTCATATCGCCGTCCAGCTCGTCCACTGCCAGAATGGTTTCAAAAATATTTTTATGGCCGTCCTGGATAATCTGCCCCACAGAGTGCAGATCGGTTGAGAAATGGACAGACGCCGGGAACAGGCCCTTGCCGTCCTTGCCGTCGCTTTCGCCGTAAAGCTGTTTCCACCACTCGGAGAAATAGCGCAGAGACGGCTCGTAATCCACCAAAATCTCAATGGCCTTGCCGCGGTTGTACAGGCAGCTTCTGTAAAGGGTGTACTGGTAGCAGGCGTTATCGGCGACAGAATCCACGCCGTATTCCTCGTAGCCAGATTTGGCGCCGTCCATGAAAGCGTCGATATCAATCCCCGCAACAGCGATGGGCAGCAGGCCGACAGCGCTGTAAACCGAGTAGCGGCCGCCTACATCGTCCGGAATCACAAAGGTTTCATAGCCCTCCTGGTCGGCCAGGAACTTAAGGGCGCCCCGCTCCTTGTCTGTGGTGGCAAAGATACGGTCCTTGGCGCCATCCTTCCCGTATTTTTTTTCCAGCATTTCCTTAAAGAAACGGAAAGCGATGGCCGGCTCGGTCGTGGTGCCGGATTTAGAGATAACATTGACGCAGATATCCTGATCCTTGACCAGGTCGATGAGGTCTTTCATATATTTGCCGCTGATGTTTTCACCGGCGAAATAAATCTTAGGAGCTTTTCGGTCTGTTTCTTCATTGAAAAAGGTACTGGTAAGCGCGGTAATAACCGCTTTAGAGCCCAGGTAGGAGCCGCCGATGCCAATGACGATAAACGCATCGCAGGAGTCCTTGATTTTCTCAGCCGCTTTTTTGATACGGGCATATTCTTCCTTATCGTAAGCCACCGGGTAATCATACCAGCCTAAAAAATCACTGCCGGCGCCTGTTTTTTCCTTTAACATTTTGTCCGCCAGGCTGATCTGTGCCGCCTTGTTGTCCAATTCTTCCTGAGACAGTCCCGCATAGGAATAATCAAATCGAATACTCATATTTTATCCTCCTGATAAATAATTAATTTAAACATTGGTTTTCACTATTTGTACGGTTACCTTATAATTGTAATATAAGCGGCGAAAAGATCAAGGAAAATCACCGAATATACAATTATTTATTTTAGCACAAGATAGTAATCGTTTTACATGCCTATTATAGCATAAATTTCACCGGATTTAAAAGCCTTTCTTTAAAAAATATACCCGCCAGACTGTTTTTTATTGACCGCCCGGCGGGTAAATGTGTATTCGCTTAATTTTAACCCGCGCAGCGCTTGGGAATCACATACTGTTTGTCTTGATAGGCCGCGAATTCAACGCGGACATCGAAAATACGCTCCAGACTTTCTGTGTTCAGAATTTCATCGGGATGCCCGGTGGCGTGGATGTTCCCGTCCTTCATGAGCACCACCTGGTCAGCAAAGGTGACCGCGGTGTTGACGTCATGGATAACCGCCATAATTGTCATTCCCTTATCCTGGCAGAGGCCCCGGACGATCTCCATGGTTTCCAGCTGGTACCGCAAATCCAGGTTGCTGGTGGGTTCGTCCAGAAGCATGACCACAGGCTCCTGGGCCAGGGCGCGGGCGATAAAAACCCGCTGCCGCTCGCCGCCGCTCAGCTGGTTTAAAAGCTTGGTACTGTAATCGCTGAGCGACATCTTCTCAAGAACGGACCGGACAATCTCATAATCGGCGTCCTTCATCTTACCCTTCATATGGGGCACACGCCCGGACAGCACCATCTCAAAAACATTCAGACCGCTGTCCTCCACCTCGGTGCTCTGGGGCACATAGCCGATGCGCCTGGATTTTTCCTTTTGCGGCAGCCTCAGAAGGTCGGTGTTATCCAGGTATATCTCCCCTTTTTCGGGCTTCAGGATCCCGTTGACGCACTTGATCAGGGTACTTTTACCCGCCCCGTTTGCCCCCAGCAGCACGCACAGCCTTCCCGGCGCCACCTCGATGTTCACGCCTTTTAAAATAGGGGTCTTTCGATAGCCAAAGCTTAAATTTTTGATTGTAATCTTCATCAGACCAACCGCTCTTTCTGTTCTTTTACAATTAAATAGATAAACACCGGAACCCCGATAAAGGAGACCACAATGCCCACCGGAATGATCACCGGCGAGACGGCCACACGGCCCACTGTATCCGCCGCGATGAGCAGGATCGCGCCCGAGAGGGCGGTGAGCGGTATAAGCGCCCGGTAGTCGCCGCCGATCAGAAGCCTGGCGATATGCGGCGCCACCAGCCCCACAAAACCGATAACGCCTGTAAAGCTGACAATGGCCGATGAAATGAGCGTGACCGCAATGCCCGAAAGCAGCCGCAGCCGCATGACATTGACGCCCAGGGCCACCGCGCTTTCATCCCCGGTGGATAAAAGGTTGTAATGCCAAGCAAAACGGACGATAAACGGAAAGGTCAGGAGCAGAATAACACAGACCACGAGAATCTGCTCCCAGGTGATCTCCGAGAGGCTGCCAAAGGTCCAGTGGACAATGGCGGAGAGCTGCTGCTCGTTGGCCACATACTGCATGCTGGCATTCAGGGCTGAAAAGAAATAGTTGAGGGCAATGCCGATCAGGATGATCGTTGTTTTTCCCATGCCCTTGGCCGAGGCGATGCCGTACACCATGGCGGCACAGATAAAGGCCAGCACAAAGGCCATCATGACAGTGCCCACCTGATTGCTGCCAAAGGGCGTAAAGCCGAAAATAATGGCCAGCGATGCCCCGAAGGCCGCGGCGTTTGAAAGCCCGGTGGTAAAGGGGCTTGCCATCTTATTGCCGGTGATGGCCTGCATGACCAGGCCGCTGATGCCCAGGCCGATGCCGGAAACCAGCGCCATGGTAATGCGCGGCAGGCGCAGCTGCATGAGCACAGTGAGCTCGGTCTGGTTCAGCGCCGCCGCACCCATAAAGTGGCCGCCGGGCAGCAGGGTCGCAAACACCCGCCCCACGGTCACATTGGCAACGCCGACAAAGCAGCTGGAAAAAGCAGCAATGATCAAAAGGATCACTGCTGCCAGCATCAACGCCGCTCTTTTTTTATGATAGGCTTTTAATGTCTGCTGCTTTTCCATTACTATTGATGCTTAACCTGAAAAACATGCCCTTCTACCGGATCAACCCCCTGGATTTCCATCCATTCGTCAAAGATCGCGTCGGGGTCAACATCCTTCATCTGCTCAGGGTATAACCATTTCGCGGTATAAACCGTCCCGATCATTTTGCCCAGTCCGCCGGCGCAGAAGCCTGTTGTCACATAGAAATCGTCATTCTGGACCGCCTTTAGATCGGACCAGCCTGCGCGGCTCAGCATTTCGGAGGAGATGGTGCTGTAGTCCTCCGCTGTGGGCGGCGTGTAAACGCCGGTATTTTTGAGGGCCGGGCCGGATGAAGTCTTGATGATAAGGTCCGGGTCCTCTAACAGAATCTTTTCCGGGTCAATGGTCTTGCCGGTAATGGTAGGGTCGCCGAAAATATTGACAGCCCCGGCGTTTAAAAGCATGCTGTTCCAGCCGTCATTGCTGGTTCCCGGTATGCAGGTGGTATTTGGGTCGCCGTATTCCCAGTACACCTTTTTGCTTCCCTTGACGTCCTTAATTTTTTCGGCCACCATGTCCATGTTATCCTGGTAAAATTTTGTCAGCTTCTCGGCTTCCTTTTCCTTGCCAAACAGCTTGCCCAGAATCTCGATTTCCTTTGGCAGCTCGGCATTGTTATAGCCGGATACCACGACAACCTGAATGCCGAAGGGCTCCAGCTTTTTAATGTCCTCTTCCCATGTGCCGTTGTCCGGGGTGATGAGCACCTGGGCGCCCAGCTCGGCAATCTTTTCATAATTCAGCTCGCTCTGGCCCTTTCCGATAACATTATCCGGGTCGAACTGGCTCCAGTACACACGGTCCTGGGCTGTGTTCTTATCCACCGCCACCACCTTGTCGATGGCGCCGATCCCGCGGATCAGCTCAGAATTGTAGCGGTTGGCCACCACCACTTTCTCAAGGGGCTGGGGAATGGTTACCTCGCGCCCGGTATCATCCACCACGGTAATGCTTTTCGCCTCACTCGAATCCCCGCTCTGGCTGCACCCGGCAAAGACCGGAACCAGCAGAAGCAACGCGCACATCAGTGCAATCACTCTCTTCTTCATTTTTTCCTCCATTAAATTAAAAATTTATGTTAAATCCTTTTGGATGTCAACATCTCCCAGAAAACACAGGCACATCTAACTTTTCGGCAAATAAAAAAACCGATAAGCACTCTGCTCATCGGTCCCATTTTCCGAGATTTCATTTATTCAAACACGCCGCTGCATTCTCCCCCTGCACGTATTTCTTCTTTAAGGCAGGTCTCCTGGCTTACAGCTCCTCCGCGGCCCGCCTTCCCGGATTGCTCCAGTGGCTTTTCAGGCTTTGTCCCTGTTTACAGTGATGGGTTCGCACCGGACTCACACCGGTTTCCCTATTCTCTTATTGCTAAGCACCTCAAAGGTTATTCTGTTTTTATCATTATACCTGCTTCTATTATACTTGTCAATATCCAACCGGGGAGATTTATTTTCTGACGATAAGGCTCCAGTGGCTGCTGTAATACTGCGGCTCCGCAGGGTTATAGACGCAGGATTCTCTCAGGCTGTCCTCAAGGTGCCAGGCTTTAAAAAAGCGTTTTATGTCTGCCAGATCCACATAGAGGTGGGGCACGCCCGTCTCAGTACCGCTTTTTTCCGAGAGCAGGGTGTTGGCGTCAACGCGCCGGCTGCTGTCTGCCTGTTTATAGCCATAGCTACTCTTAGAGATGAGCGTAAGGAACAGCTCGCCCCCGGGCTTAAGATTGCATTTTATCCGCTTTATTTTAAAGGATTCCTGTAACCTTCAGCAGGCAGCAGTCATGCCCCTGCTTGATGGTCTGGAGCAGCTCGACCTCCACCGGGCGCTCAAATACGGCTTCAAAGAAGGCTTTGCTGTACCCGGCAGTACAATAGCACCAGGTCAGCGATGGGGAGGTCCCGGCCCTTTCCAGCATGGGACACTCGCAGGTAAACATCCTGGTATACAGTGCGCCGCCCTTGATGCTCCAGCCCGCCCCGCTCTCGTTGAGGTGGCTGACAAAGCGTGCCAGATCCTGCCCTTTGGACTGGTATAGCGCCTTGAAAGTCTCGGCGGTTTCCTCCAGCCGGCCATTTTCGTTGCAGTGGCAGCCCATTCTTATTTTGACAATGGTCTCCTGGTCAAAATTTGTCTCCAGCTCCTCTGACAGGCGCTCAACCCACCTGGCTCTCTCTTCGGGCGCTGCCCCTGGCCGCAGCGGAACCCGGCGAAGGAATGCCTCTGCCTCTTCCCGGGAGATGTTTTTCTCAAGGCTCTGGCTTAACCGTTCCAGCTCCTCCTGCTCCAAAAACGGACTGACCGTTTCCGGCATACTAAAATTTTTCATGCTTCACCTCGCTTATCAATCTCTGGGGCACGGCTTTTACCCATACCCACAGCTCACCACATACCAGCCACTGCCTTCAGGCCGTTGGGCGACCCAAAAGCGCCAATACACCATACTGCGCGGCGGAACGCTGCCATCTGTCAGGAAGCCGGTACGGATCACTGATTTAAAAAGCACAGTGCTTTTTCCATTTTCCAAGACACCGCAGTCCTCGTAGGTCAGCTCGAGAAGCTCCCAGCCAAAATGCCGTTGAAAGTCCCGTTTAACAGCATGCGCCGCGGCTTCTATCTGCTCCTGTGTACAGGGTGAGGGCTTGTCGATCACCACCTTTGTTTTAGTGGTATTACCCCGCAGGCCAAAAAACACGGCCGCTATCAGGCAGAGGATGGCAGCGCCGCAGGCAGCGTGAAAAAGCGCTCTTGATTTCACAATCGATTCTCCTGCTTTCCCGGATCACATTGGCTTTAAATTTTTCTCCAGCCGCCCGGCCATCCACGCCAGGCGCTTGGCCCGGCCGGCTTCCGTTTTGGCGTCAAGATAAGCTCTTGTGTAGGTCTTTTTTACAGAAGGCGGCATATTCAGGAAGTTTTTATGAGCCTGTTCGTTTTCCCGCAGCAGCCGGGCCACTGCCTCAATCTGCTCCTCTGTGACGGGTGAGGGCCCTGCGGCGCTGTCCCACTGGCCGTTTTTCTTTGCCTCCTCGATCTTTTCCCTGCCGATGTCTGTCATCAGCCCGCGTTTTTCAAGGCTTTCTGCCAAAGCCTTGTTTTTCGCGGACCATTTGCTGTTCTTTCTGCGCGCGGAAAAATACTTGATGTAGGACTGGCCGTCTACTTTTTTCATCTGGCCGTCAATCCATCCAAAGCACAGGGCTTCCTCCAGCGCCTCGCCAGCTTTTACGGTCACCAGGGCTTTTGTCTTTCCAAACACCAGCCAGACGCCTTCGCTGGACTGGCAGTTGTGGGACAGCCAGTCTCTGAAAGCCTCGCGGGTCTTAAAATATAAGGGCTCACTCATCCTCGTTCCTCCAAAAATCAAATTCTTTTCCACAGCGCCTCTGCAGGTAAAACCAGTCGGCCTTACCCATTGCCTGCGGCAGTTTATGGTTTGATTATAGCATGGTTTCCGGCTCTGGTCATGTCTTTTCCTGCTGTTTAAAGCTTCTGCCTTCCTCTTTTTTGCATAAAAAAAGACCAGCGCAGGTTTGCGCCGGTCTCAGACTTTGCTCTTTTATTTTTCGATGACAAAGTGGCCGTCCTTAAAGTCAACGGTGACCACCTGGTCCTCATCCAGGTTGCCCCGGATAATTTCCTTGCCGATCATGGTTTCAATATTCTTCTGTAAAAAACGCTTCAGCGGACGGGCGCCGTAGCTCGGGTCATAGCCCTGGTCGATGACGGCTTCCTTGGCGTCTTCACTGAGTTTTACCACAATGCGCTTATCATCCAGGCGTTTCTGGAGCTCGGCCATCATCAGGTCGACAATTCTGCCGATGGAGCGCTTGGTGAGCGGCTTGTACAGCACGATCTCATCAATACGGTTGAGGAATTCGGGCCTGAAGTAATTTTTCAGGGAATTCATGACCGCTTCCTCGGTTTCGACCAGAATGTTGCCTTCGGCGTCGATGCCTTCCAGCAGGTATTCGGAGCCGATGTTGCTGGTCATGATGATAATGGTGTTTTTAAAGTCGATGGTCCGTCCCTGGGAGTCGGTCACACGGCCGTCGTCCAGAATCTGGAGCAGCACGTTGAACACGTCCTTATGGGCTTTTTCGATTTCGTCCAGGAGAATGACCGAATAGGGTTTACGCCGCACAGCTTCTGTCAGCTGGCCGCCTTCTTCATAGCCAACATATCCCGGAGGCGCTCCGATCAGGCGGCTCACGGAGAATTTTTCCATGTACTCGCTCATGTCGATACGGATCATGTTGTCCTCAGAATCGAACAGGTTGGCGGCAACGGCTTTGGCCAGCTCTGTTTTACCAACCCCGGTAGGCCCTAAGAACAGGAAGGAGCCAATGGGGCTGTTGGGGTTTTTAATGCCCGCGCGGGAGCGGATAATGGCGTCGACCACCTTTTCGATGGGTTCTTCCTGGCCGACCACGCGTTTTCTGAGGGTATCTTCCAGATTCAGGAGCTTTTCCCGTTCGCCGGCCATCAGCCGGCTCAGGGGGATACCGGTCCAGTTGGAGATGACTTCGGCGATCTCGTCCTCGGTCACACTCTCACGGATCAGGGATTCGCCCTCGCCTCTGGCCTCGGCGGCTTCTTCCATTTCCTTCATCTTCTTCTGTAATTCCGGCAGCCTGCCGTAGGTCAGCTCTGCGGCCTTGTCATAGTCGGACTCGCGCTGGGCCAGCTCGATCTGGTGGTTAACCCGGTCGATTTCTTCCTTGATCTTCTGGACGGATTCCACCGCGTTCTTTTCGTTATCCCACTGGATCTTCATTTCATTGAAGCGGTCGCGGTATTCGGCCAGCTCCTTCTGAATCCGTTCCAGTCGCTCCTTGCTGAGCTTGTCCTCTTCTTTTTTGAGGGCGGTTTCCTCGATTTCCAGCTGGATCATCTTACGGTTGACCTCATCCATCTCTTCGGGCATGGAGTCAATTTCGGTACGGATCATGGCGCAGGCTTCATCCACCAGGTCGATGGCCTTATCCGGGAGGAAACGGTCGGTAATGTACCGGTTGGAAAGCACTGCCGCGGAAACCAGGGCGTTATCCTGGATCTTGACCCCGTGGAAGATTTCATAGCGTTCCTTTAAGCCTCTGAGGATGGTAATGGTGTCCTCAACCGTCGGTTCATCCACCAGTACCGACTGGAAACGCCGTTCCAGCGCTGGGTCCTTTTCGATATACTGGCGGTATTCATCCAGTGTGGTGGCGCCGATACAGTGGAGCTCGCCCCGGGCCAGCATTGGCTTGAGCATGTTGCCGGCATCCATGGAGCCCTCGGTTTTCCCGGCCCCCACAATGGTGTGGAGCTCATCGATAAACAGGATGACGCGTCCGTCGCTGTCCTTGACTTCCTTTAAGACGGCTTTGAGCCGCTCTTCAAACTCGCCGCGGTATTTGGCGCCGGCGACCAGCGCGCCCATATCTAAGGAGATAATGCGCTTGTCCTTTAAGCCCTCGGGCACATCGCCCTGCACAATCCGGGCAGCCAGGCCTTCGACAATGGCGGTTTTACCAACGCCCGGTTCCCCGATAAGCACTGGGTTGTTCTTGGTTTTTCTGGACAAAATACGGATGGTGTGCCGGATTTCGGAGTCACGGCCAATCACTGGGTCCAGCTTATTATCAATACAGTCCTGCACCAGGTCGTGCCCGTACTGGGTCAGGGCTTCATAGGTTCCTTCGGGGTTGTCGCTCGTGACCCGCTGGCCGCCGCGCACATCCCTTAATACTTTTAAAACCTCATCCTTTGTGACACCGTGACGATTCAGCAGCTCGAGGGCTGCGTTCTGCCTGCTCAGGCTGTAAAAGCCCAGCAGAAGATGCTCGACAGAGATGTACTGGTCTTCCATCTTCTTGGCTTCCTTATAAGCCTCGTTCATGATTTTGTCAGTGTCACGGCTGATATAAACCTTTCCGGGTTCGCGGCCCGGGCCGGTAACGCTGGGCATATTGTCAATATCGCCCTTTAATTCCTGGGTAATCGGATAGGTATTTTTACCCAGCCGTTCAAACAATCTTCCGACCACGCCGTTTTCCTGGGTCAGCAGCGCCAGGAGCAGATGCTCTGGCTGAATTTCCATGTGGTCATGGTCTATGGCAATCTGTTCGGCATTTTTGACCGCTTCGATTGATTTCTGTGTTAACATGTTCATGTCCATTAAATATCACCTACTTCTCTTAAATTTTGTATGTAAAGCCGCCATGCGGCCTGAATGAAGCGCACCCAAACCGCGCTCCGATATGTGATTCGATCCCTGCCTTTATTTCTTTGGCCTGGGATTTCCTAAAAACTGACCGTATAATTCCTCGAGCTCCTGATCCAGATTTTCATCCTCGTTGCTCTCAAAGTAGAGGTTCATGGCAGAGTCGATCATCCGCAGGTATTCGGTCAAAAAATTGGTAACAGTGCTGACACCGTTCTGTACCGCGCCGTTTTCCTTGAATTCACGGATGAATTTGTGGTTGGTCAGGTGTTCGCTGTCCTTGTCATCCACCTCATTGTTTTTGCGCTCGATGTTACAGATTTTCTGGAAAAACTGGTCAAAATGCTCGTTTAAATCCTCGGACTTGGTACGGGAGCTTACCTTAAGCACCGCGTATTTCTGCCCGTTGTCATTGACAAACTCATAGCTGTACCGCACCTTTGGACGGTACTTGTATTTCAGGCTTTTGCCAAACTGGATGCTGGAGTTTTTGTTGATCTGGCTCACCGACAGGGTGTCGCTGAGGTTTTGGTCCAGCTGCTCCAGTATTTTCTGCACCTGCTGCTCAGGTGTCTCCAGACCGATCTTCTCAGCCAAAATATCATTGATGAGCTGAGAGCGGTTGGTATTATTTTCATATGCCAGTTGATCGATCTTTTCAACGATCTCATCAAAAAGCATCAGGCTATATACACTTTTTTTCATAGTTTCCACCTCGTCTATGCATTAATAATACACCCTAACCAATATATTGTCAAATGATTTATGTAAAACACATGACATTTTATTGTATTTCTTAATCCACTTTAAGAATTAAAAGGCTTCATTAATAAATATTACCCAAAAAATTGAAAAACGGACGAAAATTTATGGAATCACTTAAAAAGCTTAGGAAAGCAGCTGATTGGAATTTTAAGGTTTATTAATTTTGGAAAACGTGATATGAGCTGATTATCGAATACAACAATAGCACAGCAACATAAAAAGATCGGCGCAAAATTGTGCCGATCTTTTTTAGCTTCATCTTCATTTTTTATTTTTAAGCACCCTGCACAGTGTGGCGCGCAGGACTTTCATATCCACGGGCTTGGCGACATGGGCGTTCATGCCTGCGTCCAGGGCAGCCTGAATATCCTCTGCGAAGGCGTTGGCAGTCATGGCGACAATGGGGATGGTCCGGGCGTCGGGCCTTGGCAGGCTGCGGATGGCCCTGGTGGCCTCAAAGCCGTTCATCTCAGGCATCTGGATATCCATCAAAACAGCGTCATAGGTGTCTGGAGCGGCGCCGTCAAAGGCCGCCACTGCCTCGGCGCCATTGACCCTGACCCGGGAATCCGCGCCGAGCATTTTCAGCAGCTCGCTGAGGATTTCGGAGTTGATCAGATTATCCTCGGCGATGAGGAAGCAGCGCCCTGCGAGCAGGCTTTCATCGGTGAGTCCCGAGCACTCGTCCTCACGGCTCGCGTTACCCTCAGACGCGCTCTGGGCGGCTGCGAATTCCAGCTCTACCCGGAAGACGGTGCCTGCCCGCTCCTGGCTTTCGGCGGTGATCTCGCCCTCCATCAGGTCCACCAGCCCCTTGGTAATGCTGAGGCCAAGGCCGGTTCCCTCAACCCGCGTCACATTGCGGTCTCTGGTAAAGGGCTCAAACACATGGATGAGGAAGGCTTCGGACATGCCCACACCGGTGTCGCTGACGATGAACCGGTAGCGGACTGCATCGGGGGCCTTGACTGGTGCAATTTCTTCAACCCGCAGTTCTACCCTGCCGCCCTCGGGCGTAAACTTGATAGCGTTGCTCAGCAGGTTGATCAGGATCTGGTTGATGCGCAGCAGGTCGCCGTAAAAGTAAGGGTGCCGGATATTTTCCGTCCGGGCGCTGTAGCTGAGGCCATTGTCCGCGGCCTGGGGCGCAATCATGGCGTTAAGCTGGCTGAGCAGGTCGGAAACGGCAATGGCCGAATGGTTAAGGGTGATCTGTGACCGCTCGATCTTACTCATGTCCAGAATATCATTGATGAGGCTGAGCAGGTGTCTTGAGGCCACGACGATTTTATCCAGGCAGTCCCTGACCCGCGCGCTGTCATCCAGGTGAGCCGCAGCCAGGGTGGTCATGCCCATGACGGCGTTCATGGGGGTGCGGATGTCATGGCTCATGGATGAAAGAAAATCGCTTTTGGCCTGGTTGGCCTTTTCCGCCAGTGACAGGGCCTTTTCCAGCGCTGCCTTTGTCCGGCGCTCGGAGGCCAGCATGTCGGTGACGTCTGCCCGCACCAGGCATACGGTTTTCTGGTTCCGGTCGCCCCACAGCACGTTGATCTGCTTATACCGTGTCTGGTCTCCCAGACGGTAGGGCAGCACAAAATCATAGCCCTCGGGCTTTTTCTTCAGGCGGTCACGCAGGGTGTCCAGGCAAAACTGCTTCTGGGCGTTGTCCTGTCCCCCGTCCGACTCGTAAAACTCTGCGAGCCGTCCGGCGGATTTTGTATAATCCTCTACCACATAGGGCGGAAGGTTCTCAAGGACGATCTGGCGTGTGTACATGGTGGTGCGGCCAGTGTCAATATCAATAAAGCCGATCATCTCAAAGGTATAAGCGATCACGTTCAGCAGTCCCTGCTGCTCTCTTATGGAATCGGTAATGTCGGTTCTCGCCAGACAGACGCGGCCCAGCCGCATGTCCAGGGTGGAGACGGTCATGTTCTTAAAAAGCAGCTCGCCCTTTTCGCCGATGACAGAATAGGAAAAGGAGTAGTCTCCCTTTGCCCTGAGCTGGTCGGGCAGGGTGCGGACGTCCAGCAGCCTCGCGACCTGGTCTTTATCCTTGGGCACAACCCGGGTGTCCAGCAGGTCGCCAATCCATTCTGAATAAATCCCCTCCTGCCCGGGCGTATCGCTATAAGCATCGTCCTTTGAGATGATCCGGTAACGGTCCTGGAAAACATCCACCTCGGCCACCAGGTCGTAGCTGGCCACAGCCAGCTTGCCCATCATGCGCTCAGAGATGGTCTGCCGGGTAATGTCTGTCACGGTGAGGATGCCGGTCACATCCCCGGTATCCGGTGTTTCCACCAGGTTTACCTTAAATTTGACATAACGCCCCTGGGCCTCTCTTGGCAGCTTGATATAGCTTTTCAGGACCACCTCGGTTTCATTCCGCTCGAAGGCAGCCAGCGAGGGCGCGTTGAGGTAGGTGTTTAAAAAGGTCTGCTGCTCATCCGGGTCCACCACGAGGCTGGAGATTCCGGTAAAAAAGATTTCCCGGACGTTTCCAAAGGTCTTCAGGAGATCGGAGCCGGTGTGGTCCATGATTTCAATGATCTGGTTCTGGGTCACATTGCAGTGGCCGATGATGAGGGCGTCGGGGTCGGGCCTGCGGTAGTGCTGCAGGATGAGGTCATTATACTTTTTGCGCATATGCTCCTGCTCCTCGCGCTCCCTGGTAATATCATGATAGCCCGCGTAGATCCGCTTTTCACCGCCGCTGCCCTGGATAAGCGACAGGGTGTTTTTAACCCACAGGCTGCTGCCGTCGCCCTTTCTCAGGCGGTAGGCCATTTCACAGTAATTCTCATCGTTGCGGATATATTCGGCCATGCGCTCGTTGACCCTGGCGCGGTCTTCAGGGTGGACGCCGGCCATGGCGTCTTTCTCACAGATCCGCCAGACCTCGTCCAGGGGCATGCCGGACAGCTCGGCAAAGCCGTCGGAAATGTACTCGGGCATCATGCGGCCATCCTCCAGGCAGCGGATGACTGCCACACCGCCGGGCAGGTTCCTGACCACTGTCTGGAAGTATTCCTCTATCCTTTCCTTTTCCTTCTGCGCGCGGACCTCCTCGGTCACATCCTGCACATATTTAATGTAGGAAGGGATGCCATTCCAGTCGGTTTCCTTAAAGCGGGTGCTGTAAAACCGCCCCGGCTCGCCCACATCCATGCTGTGGGTTTTTCCGTCGGGCGCGTGAGTCTTAAGGGTACAAAAGGCGCAGGGCGCGTCCCTGCCATACAGGGCCTTGTAGCATTTCTGGCCTGCGCAGCTCTGCTCCTCTCTGAAAAGGGCGCCGGACTCGTTCACATAGAGCAGGTCATAGTTTGCCTTGTCGATGACATAAACCCCGTCGGCAATCTCGTTGGCTATGCTCTGGAACAGGCGGGTCTCGTCCGATATGCCGGTAAACACCGCGTAAAACCCGGTGTCCTCGGACAAGGGCCCCATGCGCTGGCCGTTGAGGTGAATCCAGATCAGGCTGCCGTCCTTATGGCGCATGCGGTAGGAAACATCCAGGACGCCGCCGCTCTGGACCGCGGCGCGGGCAGCCGCGTGCACCCGCTCGCGGTCAGCCTCGTAGATAATATCAAAGACATCGTCCTGTACCATTTCCCGGTATTCCTCACGGGTATGGCCTGAAAGGGACATGATGCCGTCAGAATAAAAGGTCGGGATAAAGCGGCCGTCCTCCACCTTATAGCTGGCCACACCGCCGGGGATGGCGTTGACAATGTGTTCCAGCTTCTCGTTGGCAGCGGTCAGCTCCTTTTCCAGGCGCACCGACTCGCTGACATCGCTGTAAACCCCGTACAAAAGCTTTGTGCCATCCTCTTTTTCCTTGACAGAGCCGTCAAGGCGAATCCAGCAGTACTCGCCCTTGCGGTCATTAAAAACACGGTAGGTGTAGTGCATGGTTCCATTGCACAGAATGGCCTGCTGGATTTTTTGCCGCAGCATGCCCGCGTCCCCGGGATGGACGCCCAGAAAATCAGTGGACTGCTCCACATCCCGTATATGCTCCTCGGAATAGCCCATGATCTCATAAAAGGCCGGATTGTGGAACACAGGTAAAATCTGGATGCCGTCAAACTGGTAAACACACAGGCCGCAGGGAATACTGGTAAAGGTTTCCTCCAGCTCAGCCCTCAGCGATCTGGAGCGCTCCTCCTCCCGCTCTCTGTCGGTAATGTCCACGATGTACTCGATCTGCGCCGGGCGGTCCGCCCAGTCAACAATTTTGCCGCTGAGCTCATAGACCCGGCCGCTCTGGGGATGTTTGAACTTTCTGACTAAAAGGGTTTCCCGGCTCATTTTCTCTGCGCTGCAGAAGGGACACGGGCGGTCCTGGCCCGCAGCCTGATAGCAGGTGAGCCCCGGCTTTAACAGCTGCTCTGAAAAATGCGCTTTTGCCCGTCGGTTCGCATAAAGCAGCTCCCAGTTGTCCAGCGCGCTGACATAAATCGCGACCGGCGCATTATCCAGCACGGACGCGGTCTGATCCGCCTCCAGCACGGACAAATATTCTTCCATTAACATAATTCCCTCCTGCCCGGGCTTTGACCAAGCGCCGGGTTCTGCTGTAATTGATTAATTCTACCACAGAAGGGGCTTAAACGCAATCCACCAGTCCGTAGAGCAGGAAGGCGTCCTTAAGGTGGCGGGGCGAGGTTTCATGGCTGCCCGGCGCCCCGGCCGTGACGGCGATGTACTCCCGTCCGTCCTTTTCGGCCAGGGTGGCCAGGCACAGTCCTGCCTCCTCGGTATACCCGGTTTTTCCGCCGAGGAGGGTTACCCCATCCGGATACGGCGTGCCCATGAGACTGTTCAGCGTGCTGCTGAGTCCCACGCCACCGGGGTGCCTGTTGGTAGGCTCTGTCTGGTAATCGAAGGTTGTGAGCAGCTCCCGGAAATCCGGGTTTTTAAGCCCCGCCCTCAACAGAACTGCCATGTCCATGACAGTGGTGTAATGGCCCGGGTCATGCAGTCCGGTGGCGTTTTTAAAATGGGTGTGGGCCATGCCCAGCTCCGCCGCTTTACCATTCATCAGCTCCGCGAAGTTTTCCTCGGAGCCTGCTGTGGCGCAGGCCAGGCCCATGGCCGCGTCGGCCCCCGAGGGCAGCACGCAGCCGTACAGCAGGTCCCGGAGGGTGAGCTGCTCACCGGGTAAAAATCCGGCCACAGAGGCCCCAGAGCCGCTCAGGCAGTCAAAAACCTCCCCGGGCAGGGTGACGGTGTGGTCCAGATCCTCAAACTGGTCCAGGATCACAAGGACTGTCATGAGCTTGGTGAGTGAGGCGGGATAGATCTTTTCACCGCTGTTCTTCTGGAACAGCACCTCGCCGCCGTCCAGGCGCATGAGCACCGCGCTCTCGCTGTACAGGCCGGCGCTGCCCATGGCGTTCACGGGGTGGGCCGGCCCTCCTGGGCTTATGGCCTTAAAGGCAAAGACGACCATGTAAAGGCTGAGCCCCGCGATGATCAAAAACAGCGCAGGCCGCCCCCTGGCCTTTCTTTTTCTTCTCCGGCTGATGATATTTCTTCGGTTGTCATTCATAAAAAACAGCTCCTTTCTGATGGTTCAATTAAACCACAGAAAGGCGCCGCGTTTTTTAACCTTTGTTTCTTTTTCCATTAAGATTTTCTTAACCCCGCAGGGGCAGCGTGACGGTAAAGGTGGTGAGGCCGGAAACGCTCTCGGCCTTTATGCCGCCGCCGTGGGCCAGGACGATCTCCCGGGCGATGGCAAGGCCAAGGCCCGCGCCGCCGGAGGTGGTGGATCTTGCTGTATCGAGCCGGTAGAACTTCTCAAAAATACTCTCGAGCTTGTGGGGCGGGATGGTTCTTCCCCTGTTTTTAAAGGTGACAACCGCTGTGTCCTGCGCCGTTCTCGCCTCAATTTCGATGACTGTTTCCGGGTCGCTGTAGGCCACGGCGTTTTTGAGGATGTTGTTGAACACCCGGGCCAGCTTGTCCGCGTCGCCTTCCAGGTCGATGCTGCCGTCTGTCTTAAACTCGGCCTGTTTGTTCTGGGCTGTAAAAATGGGGTAGAACTCATCCACCATCTGCATGAGCATATAGGAGAGGTGGACCTGCTCCTTTTCCAGCACCACGGTCTGCAGGTTAAAACGCGTGATGTCAAAGAACTCATTGATGAGCTGCTCCAGGCGGCAGGCCTTGTCCAGGGTGATCCTGGTGTACTTTGCCCGCTGCTCCAGGGGCATGTCCGGCGCCTCCTCCAGAATGTTCAGATAGCCGATGACAGAAGTCAGCGGGGTCTTGATGTCGTGAGCCAGGTACACCACCAGGTCATTTTTGCGCTGCTCAGCCTCCCGCGCGTCCCGGGCGCGCTTTTCCAGCGACTGGCGCACCTGGTTCATCTTCTTCTCCATAAAGTCCAGCTCCCCGGGCAGCTCAATATACTCAGACTTCTCGCCGGCCAGGGCGTCGATCCCCCGGCTGATTTCATTAAAATACCGGGTAAAGCGCGTCATCCCCCAGTAAAAAATGGCGCAGAGCAGCACCACGTAGCCCGCGGCCATCCACAGCCCCTTGTTGTTCTGGAAAATCCCCCGGTAGAGCATCTCGGCCCGCTCCCCGCTGGTGAAATGAGCGAAAATATAAACCATGTAGTCGGCAAAGCGGTCCTGGAAAACCCCGTCCACAAACAGGACCATGAGCACCCAGCCCACCAGCAGGGCGGCGAGCGCAGTCAGCAGCACCTGGAGCAGGATCCGGCGTTTCAGCCTTTTAAAGGGATTATCCAATTTTATACCCCACGCCCCACACGGTCTTTATGTACCGCGGGTTTTCCGCCGAATCCTGCATTTTTTCCCGGAGGTGGCGGATATGGACCATGACCGTGTTGTTGCCCGTAAAATATTTCTCACCCCAGACTTCTTTAAACAGCTCCTCGGAGCTGATGACCCGCCCCCTGTTTTTGCAGAGGGTCCACAGGATGGAAAACTCAATGGGCGTGAGCTCCACAGGCTTCTCGTCTAACGTACACACATGGGTCTCCCGGTTGAGCGTAAGGCCGCGGTAGGCGGCTATGGCCCCGGCCTCCTGCTGCCCGCCGTTGTAGCGCTGGGAACGCCGCAGCTGGGCCTTTACCCGGGCCACCAGTTCCAGGGGCCGGAAAGGCTTGGTCACATAATCGTCCGCGCCGATGGCAAGTCCGGTGATCTTGTCAATCTCCTCCTCCCTGGCGGTGAGCATGATAATGGGAAAGGTGTACTTTTCCCGGAGCCTGCGGCACAGGGTAAAGCCGTCCAGCTCTGGCATCATCACATCCAGCACGGCCAGCTCCGGCGGGTTTTCAAGGCCCGACGCCAGCGCTTCCTGTGCGCTGTAAAATTTGCGTACGGCGTAGCCCTCGTTGCCCAGATAAAGCTCCACCAGATCCGCGATTTCCTGTTCATCATCTACTACTAATATTTCCGTCTGCATTTTTCATTTCCTCTTTAAGTATTATGGTTTCTCTTTTATTGTATCTGAACATTGCGTGAATGTCCTTGTCTTTTTCTTAGTGACCTCTTAAGATTTTCTTAAATTAAAAGCCGCCCTGCCCTCTGGCCTGTTTCGGGCCGGAGCAGGACGGGTGTTTTTAAAACAGGCGCCCTCTAAAAGCGAAAGCGCGTGTCCTCAAGGAATTTCCGCCTGCCGGGGTTGCCCTCGGCCCGGTAGATGGCTGGCGCGCCCAGATCGTAGACCACTGACCACACCGTGTCCTTTCCGGTCCTCCGGTCATACTGGCAGATGAACCCGTCGCGGCCGGACAGCAGCGCCATGGCCCCGGGCAGGCCCATGTCCCCTGCTTTTTTGTCCAAGGCGCGGGTGAGCGTCTGGTAGCGGGGCTCTGCCTCCCAGTCGTCCAAGGTTTGGTCGCAGTAGGCGGCCATGGGCGCAGAGTGAAAGCGGTTGGTCGCGCACACATAGGGCTTTTCCTCTGTGGGGCGGATCACCTCCACGCGGTCCCGGTTGGCCTCCAGCACGGCAATGCTGCCGCTCCTGTCCGCCACGGTAAAGGTCTGGGCCGAGCTGATGGGCAGCTCCTGGATACAGCCGATGACCTCCTCGGTGCTGCGGCATTTTTCCAGAAAATACCGCAGCAGCATGCCCGCGTTCATCCCCGGCTTTATGGCGTGGGGATAGACTGCAGTAAGCCCGGCCGCCAGTCCGTGGACGTTCACGCCGTCCTCCATCTCAATAAAGGCCGTAGAATTGCCGGTAAAGTCGATGGCTTCACCCAAAAAGCGGTAGATGGCATTGGTGTTGGTGTTTTCCAGAGATACCAGGAAATCACTGTTTCGGCCAAAGAGAACCTTGTCCCCGCCAGCCACGGCAAAGCAGGAGCAGTGACAGGCCGGAGGCATGGCGTACATGCTGAATAAAAAGGCGCGCAGCGGCTCCGCAGCGCATTTCTGCCCGTCGGCCACGCCCTGTATTTCCTCCAGAATCTCGGGAAAATATTGCTGGTACACAGGCACGCAGTCGGCCGCAAAGCGCAGCCGTTCCTCTGTTATTGGAAAATCAATGCGCTCCAGAAGCCTGCTGCCATGTTCTCTGAGCAGGGTTCCCCAGCGGAACCCAATGTCATAATGGTTCCCTTTAAATCGGTTGTGATACATGTTTTTGCTCTCCTGTTCTTTTATCGTTTTAGAGAGCTACCGGTAACTCTGGTTTAATGGTAATTGAATAAAAATTTATTGTCAACAGGTTTATTAATAAAGGTTTTTATCATCCTCCACTTTGTTACTTTTTCTGATTATCGTCCATCATCTCACCAGAGCGATCCCTATTAAATCAATTGATTTTCGCGATTCGCTCTCTTTAAAACCCACGGAGCACCCCGGTGAACAGCCAGGCGGCCTGCCACACAACCACCGCCGCCACACATACAGCCACCAGAAGATAGAAAGCCCTCATGGCCTTGGATTCTGTACATCTGACTGAACAGGCCAGGAAAATCAGCCAGATACTATAGGATAAAATGGTCATTACACTGCCTCCCCAAAAAACAGTGATAAAAAACAGAGTATTCACGATTTTCATTCCGTTTTCCGAGAAAAGCTTTATTTTTAAAGACTTCAGCATGGGGCCGCTCCTTTCTGCAAAACACGGCTCACAGCGTATTCACCCTTTTATTTTATGGGCGGTGATGATCGTATAGCTGTGGGCATTGACGGTTATTTCACAGCCCTCTGTCCGGACATACCAGTTCTTGCCCCTTCTTTCCATCGCCGCGTCCTGGTTTAATATCCTCGCTCTGCACCACTGCACAGCGTCCACGTCCCCGATGGACAGGTTCTTCCTTATACGCACCGCGCCCATTTCGGTGGTGTGCAGCTTATCAATATTGGCCACTAAATCATTCATTGTCTGCCCAGCTCCTTTACCATGATGTACTCCTCGCTGTTTTCGTCTGCCACCTTAAAGCCAAGGCGGCGGTACAGCCTGACCGCGCCATTAAGCTTCTGGACAGACAGGGAGACCTGTCCCCAGCCCTTTTTCGCGAGACTGGAAAGCATTGCCCGCATCAGCTCTGTGCCGATTCCAAGGCCCCTGTACGCTTTAAAAAGGGCGATGGCAAGGGATGGCGTTTGGGCGTCGACATGCCCATAGTCCTCCATGATCCGCGCCCAGACCGCTCCAATGACCTTTCCGTCCACCTCGGCCACCAGGGCATAATCCGCCTCCTGGCCACCGAAGCCACGCACATAGACCTGCAGCTCCGGGGCGTTTACAATGGCTTTTGGCGGGGCCTCAGCCCCCTCTGGTATAAAGATCGCCTCGTATAAAAAATCCTTTAGCAGCGGGTATTCCTGTTTCCGGATCTCCCGGATGGTTTTATTCATTGTCTGCCTTCTCCTTATCTCCCGAACTTTCATGATATGGGGTATTTTAACATAATCCGCACACCCCGTCTATTTTCCTGGGCGGATTCTGGATTTTTAAAGGGGCCTGTCGCACTGAAAAAGTGGCAAAATGACGCCCGTCGATATTAAAGGTGCGGCGGCGTTTTTAAGTCTATGGATTGTACAAAAAAGCTGTCCGCGGATTAAAAGAGCACCCGGTTCGAGATTAAAATGCACACCGCAGGTGTCGCATTTTACCGAGAGAGGGTGTTTTTAATCCACGGACAGCGCCAAGGCTATCAAGCTTCCGTAATCCTTTGACGGTATTTTCTGCTTAACGATGCACGATAATCCCCATCGTTAAAGTTACGGATTGATTTTCTCTTTTTTAGTGATGGCGAAGCCCATTTGCCTGTAGAGCGCGACCGCCCGCGCATTCCACTGTGCCACATGCAGGGTGATAGGTGCTTTGTTCTCCTGTCTTATGCGCTGTATTGCCCATAAAAGAAGCTGCCTTCCATACCCCTTTCCCTGACTGACTTTCCTCACAATCAGGTCATCAATCTCATTGCCATAGCAGGACACTGCGCCGATGATGCTGCTGTTATCCAGAAGAATATAAATATTGCACAGCTTATCTTTCAGATCGTCACTATCTGCGTAGACATTGACTGGATTGATTCCCAGAGCCCTTCTCATTTCATAGAAGCAATCGTTGTATATTTTCCTGTACTCCTCCAGATACCCGTAATCTAACGGGACGCAGACAATCCCTGCCGCCCCGGCAGTCTCGTCAGGATAACACATCTCATAAACAATCATTGATTTCACACGTCTTTTCCAAAATAACACGCGAGCGCCCGCCCCACAAACGCCGACGCCCCAGGACCCTTTTGCCCGTCGATGGTTTTGATCAGCGCGTCGTTGTGGAGGTACCAGTCGATCATCATATCCCAGTAGTGCTCGCCCTTGTCAATGTTCAGCTCCGCGGTCTCCCCCAGGGCGATGAGTTCGCCTACAATGGCCTGTACCTCCGGCGACGCGGGGTCCTTTTCCCTGCTGCTGTACAGCTTTTCCATGAGGGCCGCGTTTTTCTGGACCGTGCCGTCGCTTTTCATGGCCTCCATTTTTTCCATGTTCTCAGAAAAATGGCTGATGCTGTCCCTCATGGCCGCGGTATATTTCTCAACGCTGCCATACTGCCTTATTGCGAGTCCCGCGATATGCGCTTCATCTGCTTTTACCTTTTTTATAAACTGCTCAAAGGCCTCCACGCTGCCCCAGTGGCGGGCGACGGTCCCGGCGTTTTCGGTTTTAAATTCCTCCAGTATCTGAAGATATCCGCTCAGGTCAAAAGCGTCAAAACTCACGCAGGCTTCCCCCTTTTCCAGCTTATCCAGAAGGGCGAGAAGCTTATCCAGCCGGTCGCGCCTTGCCTTAAGCAGCTCCCGCTGCTTTTTAAAGGCCCTTGCCCTGTCAAAGCCCGGATCTGCCATGATTTCCCGGATGTCCTTTAACGGAAAATCCAGCTCCTTAAAAAACAAAACCTGCTGCAGGGCTTTCAGGGCCTCATCATCGTAGAGCCGGTACCCTGCCTCTGTAACCTCGGTGGGCTTAAACACGCCGATTTCATCATAATACTGCAGGGTCCGGACACTCACGCCGGTCAGCGCCGCCACTTGTTTTACGGTTCTCATTAAAATCAACTCCTGTCTCATTGATGGTCAAGAGAGCGCCGCAGACGAACCGGCCGTTATTCTCTCCGCTTTGCCTCTTTAACCCGATTGTACACTATCACGCAGCGTGAGGGTCAATGGGTTTTGGAAAGAAATCCGGTCCGATTAAGCCAGTCTTCAAAAACCCGCAGCTGCTCGGGCGTATGGAAGTAATGCTCGCCGTCCGGCACGATCTCGAGGCCGCAGGAAAACCGGCTGGCAAAGGCTTCGACGGTGCCGCGCCCGCAGGTGTCGTCCCTGCCGCCGTACAGGATCTCAGTCGGCGCCGTCCATTTGCTGACAGGGTGCTCAATCACATAGGCATAGTAGTCCCAGTACAGGGTCTGGCCGATGGGGGTGGCGATGGTCTGCTCGCGTCTCAGCTGCTCCTCGGTAATCCCAAATCCGACCATCATGTTCTCGATCATGCGCCGCATATCCACCAGCGGCGACAAAAACCATGCCTTTTCCAGGGGCTCGCCGGAATAGGCCATGAGGCTGAAATACGCGCCGATGCTGTTTGCGAACAGGCTGACAGACTGCCACCGGGCCCTGGCCCAGCGCATGACCGCGGCCAGCTCCGCCACGCACGTCTGCACCTTGCAGAGGGTCGCCTCATCCCTGCGGTCTCCGTGCTCTGGGAGGTCAAAGCTCAGAACCTGACAGCCGCCGGCCATGTTATCGGCGTTTTCGGCCAGTATGCGGATGGGCTCATCGGCCTTGTGGGACTGGCTGCCGTGAACAGCGATGATGACCCTGTCCGCCGGACAGCCCTAAAGCAGGGCGGGGATGTTCTCAATTTTCAGGCGTTTTACAGTCATGGCTTGCGCTCCTCTCTGTTTTTGGCTGCCTCCCCGCCGGACAGGGCCTCAAGGTCTGCCTGCTCATAGCGGTTGTGGCCGGGAATGCCTTTCTTATACTTCCAGCAGACAATGGCCTCCTCCAGGGATTTGCCCGCGTTGTCCGCGAAAAAATCCCGGATATAGGTATTGTACTCAAACTGCCGGTCAATGGCCGTCTTTCCCTTTTTCTTCTCTTTTAAAATCTGATCATAGGCGGCGACGGCGTCCCGGTAGGTTTTTCCGGTATTGGCCTTCAGCCACTTCTGGAAAACCACGTTAAAGGAAAACCCGCGGCCAATCTTCTCCTTGAAAAAGGCCCGGTGCCTTTCGGAGCAGACAAAATCCGGCTCGATGTCCATCTCCTCTGTAATGGCGCCCTCCCGCGTTTTTCCCGGCCGGCTTCTGGCCGCCGGGGCCGTCACCCTGCCTGTGTCCAGAAAACAGGCGATGCGCTCGGTCAGCTCAAGCTTTCCGCCGGAAACCGGCAGGCCGTTCTGCCTGCAAAAGGCTGTCAGCTCTTCCTTCAGGTAGTAATAGCTTCGGAATGTTTTACTGTCCAGGCTTTTATCCAAATCGGGGCGCTCACTCATACCGCTCCCCCTTCCGCCCAGGCCTGGCCGCACAGGCCCTGGGCAAAGGCCCGGGCACGCTCTGCCTTTTCCGCATCCATAAAAACAGTCCCATAACCCATGTGCCTTTCGGCCAGCATACCCGCGTAGCGCAGCTGGGAGTGCCGGCAATACCGTGTCACCCCGGCCTCCCAGAGGTCGGCACCGGCTTCGGGCCTGTAGCCGCAGGTGGTGATGAGGGCCAGGTGTTTTCCGGCCCACAGAGAGGGTCCCTTCTCCTCGCCGTAGTATTTGTTCATGCCGTAAACCAGCCGGTCCAGCACTGCCTTCATGGGCGGGGTGCAGTACCATGAATAGATGGGCGTGGCCAGCACCAGCAGGTCGCACCCGAGCACCGCGTCAAAGATTTCCTGCATGTTGTCCTCCAGCGGGCAGCCGAAAATGCGCCAGTCCTTCTGGCAGCGCCGGCAGGCCACGCAGGGCTTTAAATCCCGGTCATACAGCCTTATGGACCCGCAGTCCCAGCCATTTTTTTCCATTTCCTCCGTAAAGGGCGCCAGCAGCTGCGCTGTGTTGCCATGCTTCCGGGGGCTTCCCTGTAATATACACGTTTTCATAATTTCCTCCTATCTCCCATTCTAACACACCCCGGCACTGCCGTCCATCGGCCAAATAAAAAAGGCCGGCGCGAAGCCGGTCTTTTCTGCCTTAAAAATTAAACACGCTTTCCCAGTCAAACCCGCCGGATTCCTCCAGGCTTTTGGGCCAGTGGCTGCACCAGTCCGGCACCGCGGGATTTTCGACCCGGTCCAGGCTTGGGGTGTAGGGCTTGATGTCCAGTACTGGGGTCTGGTCGGCGGCGTCGGTGTAGGCGATCTGGATCACGCCTGACGCGTGGTCGATACGGATAACCTGGGCAGTGCCCAGGGCGATGGGGTTGGGCCGTGCGGGTGACCGGGTGGCGAAAATCCCCATGACTTCGGGCGATCCCTTATAGGGGCTGGGGGCTTCGAGAACACTGCGGGCCTCGGTGGTGTCGCAGCCGTCAAACCAAAAGAGCAGGCTGATATGGCTGAAGCCCTCCAGACCCCGCAGGGCCGGAATGTAGGCTGGCTCAAGCCGGATAAACATCCCCTCTTCGTTAATATTGACGGTTCCGATGGGCTTTACTGTAAACTGGTTCACTGTGTGACCTCCTTTATTTGTTGTGCCTCCAGTTTAAACCATGACATCATGTCAAGGTCAAGGCCCGGGCGGATTTTATTTTTTGTCCCTCAGATTTCCACATGGAGATAGCCGCTCCCGTAATAGGGCAGCACATTCATGCCCAGCGCCTGAGCCATCTGGGCCAGGTCACCCACCGGCACGCCCGGGCAGTACAGGTCCGCCGCGTCGCCCCGTTTGTGGAAGGACCAGGGCACCCCGCCCACCTCGTCGTTACGCGCCTCGCACCGCACGCCGGAGGTGATGATAACCGGCGACCCGCAGGCGCAGCGCAGGGCTTCGATCTTATCGAGGAGCGCAGGGTTCATCTCGCAGGGCCACCCGCCGCAGTAGCCTGCGCAGTCGCACCGGTACTCGTCACGGGCGAAATGGGCAGTGGCCATGACCGGAGCCGGCGGGGGGGCCGGCTCTGGCGGGGGCATTGGGGCTTCCTCTGGCCCGGCGTTCTGGGCTTCCGGCGGTAAGGGCTCTGGCGGCTCTGACGCGGCGGTTTCTGTCTCTGGTCTTTTGGCCGCACCTCCCGCCCGATGCATCTGGCCTGCTAAAAAGCAGGCCGATGTTACCATGATGGCTGCTAAAATCAGCAGGACCACCTGTTTTTTTATTTTTACGTTCATGTTTTTACACGGTTACCAGTTCTTCTTTCCGTACGGTTTTGTCCACAAATTCGTAGCTTCTGAGCTTCTGGTAGGAAGCGCCGCCGGGCTGAAAGATGTTCTGGGCGATGACGATGTCGGCCGCGGCGATGATCTGCTCTTTGGTCACGTCTTCCAGATAGTCGGGCAGGCTGATGGTATCGGTATCGCCGTTATCTAACAGAAATTCCAGTTCCAGGGTTTTGCTGGTACTTGTCTCCATATACTGTCTCCTTTCCATTGATTCTTATTAAAGCCGCTGTCTTATGCGACCTCGCGGTTGTCATAATACATGGCGTTGTTGATGCTTTCCACAATGGGGGTCATTAAGGTCCCCAGTGCTTTGCCGGTTTTTACGATTGCCTCGGTGGTGGCCACGGACTCATCGGTGGTGACGCCGCCGATGGTCTTTAATTTTTTCTTGATCTTGCCGCCGACTTCGCCGTAGTTCAGGTTCATCTTAAGCTCGTTTTTAAGTGCAACGCGTTCATAAGCCATCTGCATCTCTCCTTTCGTTTTGATGTTCTCAGTATAGCATCATAAAACCGCCCGGTATATGGACAGTACAAAGTGCCCGGTTTGGCCGGTTTGGCCGGTGTTCTCCGGGCCAAAGCCGCCCAGGCAGGCGGTGAGCTGCTCCCGGGTATAGGCGCTCACGGCATCGCCGCGCTCGGCCCTGAAAATGGTCTTGACGCTGAGGCCGGTGGTTTCGGCCAGCTGGGGCTGGGTGAGGCCCTTTTCCAGACGCTGCTCCCGCACCCAGCGGCCAAAGTCTTTCATTCGTCCTCCGCCACCCACTGGAGCCGGAGCTGGAGGCCTGGGTGATCTTCCTCTGCCCGGTCCAGCTCTTCGGCAAAAAGGCTCTCGGCCTCCTCCAGGGTGCGGGCTCTGATGGTGCAGCGCAGGGTGCCCTCGGCCATGCAGTCATAGGCGGTGTACTCGGGCGATACGTAAAAGTGCTCGCCGTAGAGATCGGCGTAGCGGTCCTTTAAAATTCCCATGCTTTCTCCTCCTCTGCCTTTTGATCCCGGAGGGCCATGCCTGCCCAGAAGCGCTCGACCGGGTCGGGATACGCTGCCTCAAGCTGGCGCTCTTCCTCCTCGGTAAGCTTTGGCGGAATGTTGAAGCCGTTGGGGTTGGTGTCCGCATACCCTGGAATACTCTTTGTATTTATATATTTATTATTTATATCTGAATCAGAAGAAAACCGGTTTTGTTCCCGAGGGCGTTCCGGGTGGAATCCCGCCGGGTTTCCACTGCATTCCGCGGCGGGCTTCCAGAAGAAACCACTGCCGGAATGGGCTGCGGAACTCAGGCGAACCTGCCGCAGCCCGGTGTCGAAGGGAATCAGGGCGTACCGGGCGGGGGCGCCGCCGGAAGCCTTCTGGTATTCCAGCCGGGAATACCGGATGAGCTCCTGCCGGAGTTCCCAGAGGCGTTTCGAGGAGATTCCGTCCATGAAGGCGCGCAGCGCGCTGCTGTCCACCTCGAACCATACAGGCCAGTACCAGCTGCCGTCCTCGTCCTGGACGGCGGCGGCGTTGTTTTTGATAAAAAGGTACACCCAGAGGCCCAGAACCTCTAAAGACCTGCGCGGCCGTGCCATGAGCCAGGCCATAAAGCTCAGAAACTCAGTCACAAAGTTCATGGCTGCCACGCTCCAGTACAGGGTAGATGTTATTTTCGGCCAGCAGCCCGCGGATAAAGCGTTTGCCTTTCTGGGTCCACTGCAGGCTCTCCACCACCTTGACGCTGCCGTCTTTTTTGCGGATGGTGTCGGTGTTGGTGGCCGCGTAGCCTGCGTCCTGCCAGGCCTCGTACAAATACCAGCGCTTCCCTTTTTTGAACTGGACGCCCAGACTGTGGAGCAGGCGGTTCATAAAATCCGCGGTCATGCCGTAATCCTTGGCGATGCCGGTGATGGGGATGAGGGCCGTGCTGTCAAGGACACGCTTCGCGTAGTCGGCCTCTGCCCGCAGCCCGGCCATGACCTTCTCGGCCTCCAGCACCGCGGCGGCCAGCAGGGCCTTATCCTGGGGCATGGAGAGCGCCTGCCTGCGGAGCTGTTCCTCCATGGCGTTAAAAGCCTGGATGTACCGGAGCTTCCAGGAAAGGGCCTGGGCGCCGGTAAAGCCCATGACCAGCAGGGCAAAGCCGTCCCGGGTGATGAGGTATTCCTTCTGTGTTCTTCCGTACTGGTCGACATAAGTAGAGCTCATAAAAAGATCGGCGCAATTTTGTGCCGATGTCTCCCGCCTCAGCAGGGTAATACGCCTCAGCACGCTCTTGTGGGCCCGCTCAAAGTCCCGGGCCACCTGCCGGCTCCCTACCACAGGGCGGTTTTCCCACAGGGTGACCGCAATCTCTTTGTCCGTTTTTGAATTTTCTGCACAATGAACAAGGCCGCGGGATGTTTCCGGACCTTTGTTTTGGGTTTTCATCATTGTACCTCCTCAATCATCAGAAATTTCATCTTTTTGAGATGATACCGTGAGTTTACCCTATTCCTATGTCAATCACATCCTAAACCCAGTGCAAACCCCCGCCCCGGCCGGCGGCCCTCTCCACCACCCGGGCAAACCACTGCTCACCGCCTCCGGCTTTATCCCTCAGACGCTCCAGGGGATGCTGCGCTCTTCCATCCACTTCGTTAACGTTTTCACAATCGGGCATAAAAAGCCCGCAGGACAGCACAAAAACAGCCAGGCTCAGGAGCCATCTGTAAATGCGGTGAATGGTGTTTGGAGCGCAGGGCACATCGCGGCGGCCCTCGGCGATGGCCTGGTGCACCTCAGCGCTGTACTGGCGGCCGGGCACAACCCCCTGGGGCAGGTTGCGCTGCGGCCGGGTGTGCAGCGCGCAGGTCTCGCAGGTGCAGACCAGGCGTCGCGGCCGTATTTTCCTCCGGACGCCGTCCATGCCGATAACCACGCGCCAGAAGTGGTCGCGGACGCTCATGGGCGCGCTGCACCGCGGACAGTCCGGCATCTCCTCGTAAACAATCTTCAGGAGCTGCCCGGCTTCACAGTCCCTGCCGCTGGTCTCCCCCCTCACCATAATCTGCGCTTTGGATATGAGCATATTCTTCCTCCCCGGGCTCCCGGACGCCGCAGGCAATAAAAAACCGGCACACAGCGCCCATTGAGCGTCTGTGTGCCGGTTGATTGACATGTGTCCCGGAAACCACTATTTATTTTGGTGCTTTTAGCACTTTAATACTGTTTTTTTATTAGGGATATTATATCACATTCGGTTTGTTTTGTCTCGATTTTTTTATGCGCTGAGTTTTTCTTCCGGTCATTTTTCTTTATTCCAGCGCAGACGGCTTTACGGCCAGGCGGCTGCAACGCCGCGCACAACTTCGACAAATCTGCTGCTCTCATTAATCCACGGGCTGTGGCCCGAGTGCTCGAACCAGATGATCTCTTTGTGGGGCGCCTCGAGCCTGGCGGCGTAATCCTCTACCAGGGCAGTGGGCGCGTTAAGGTCGTGCCTTCCAGTCAGGAAGTAGACGGGCACCTCCAGTTTTGGGTAGTCCTCACGCAGATCGGTGTCGTACAGTTGGGGATAAACCTGGTTAAAGGTATCAACAATGCCCCGCAGGTAGTTCACCTTATCAAAAGCGCCGTATTCTGGTGAGAAGATATCCCGAAACGTGTGATAGCCAGGGTTTTCGACCTCGGGATTCTGGTTCATGGCATCGCCGAGATCCCCGAGGTACTCGGCGCTTTTCCAGGTAACATCCTCTCCATAATACGGCGGAGGGCCATTTTTCCTCAATTTTTCCACTTTACCCTCATCACCCCGGGCTTGAGCCAGCTCGAGGGATTTTTCGTAATCCAGCTTCTCAGTTTCCAGAAAGGCCACCATCTGCCCGGTGCCCATGAAGGCGTGATAGCGTTCCGGGTTCTCAGCGGCCAGAATGATTCCCAGGGCGCTCCCCCACGATTCTCCTACCAGATAGATCTTTTCCTTATTGAAGGTCTGGCAAAGATAGCTGGTCAGGGCGGCGCCGTCATCAATGTAGGTCTCAACGGTCAGGCTTTGGATGGGGGCCGCATTATAGGATTTTCCCGCACCGGGCTGATCCCAGTTCACTACCACAAAATCCTCCTCCAGCGCAGAAAGGGCGTGACGGACAGCCGCCATCTGTGTGCCTCCCGGCCCCCCGGCCAGAAAAAGCAGCACCGGGTTCTCCCGGTTCTCTCCCCGCAGGCTGATCCACTGCCTGCGGTCGTTGAGTTCAACAGCGCGCAGCTCAGCAATGGCGGCTTTTCTCTCCTGCCCTTCCTCGGCCCGGATTGGCGGCGAATGTGCAAGACGCTGACTTAAAAAGGCGCCGCCGCCCATCAATACAATCATGACCACTGCTGCCCATGCGGCTTTTTGGATGCCTGTTCTCTTTTTTAACCCTGCCATTTTTTCTCCTTTAATTTTTGACCAGCGGTCAAGTTTTCTCTATCATAACAGCTTTTTGACCGATGGTCAAGTTTTATTTTTGGCCGGATTATGTTATGATAATCTAAAAGAAAGGGGTGTTTATTATGGGAAAAAGGGATCTGATCCTGGATACCCTGCAAGAGCTGTTGGCTGAGGATAAAGGCGCTGCCTGCTCGGTGAGCGATATTGCCAAACGTGCAGGCATAGCCAAGGGCGGGCTTTATTACTATTTTAAATCGAAGGAAGCTGTCTTTGACGCGCTGGTAGAGCGCACCTATGATGATAATATTGCACGGTGCCGCGATCTGGTGTCCAGAAATGGCGGCACAGCGCCTGAAAAGCTCAAGGCCCTGTACCAGGCCTACCGCAGTCTCCAGACCTCGACTGACTTCGACCGCTACCTGCATCTGCCTCAAAATGCCTGTATCCATCAGAAATCTCTGGCCCGAATCCTGTCTGGCCTCTCGCCCATTGTGGCGGAGATCATCGGCCAGGGCGTGTTGGAGGGAAGCTTTACCTGCCCCTTGCCCCAGGAAACCGGTGAGATTATTCTGTCCGTATTCTGTTTTCTGCTCGACCCCGGTATTTTTGACTGGACACCCGAGCAGCTTGATCACAGGCTCCGGGCCACAGCGTCCCTGATTGAGGCCGGCCTCGGCGCCGAGCCGGGCAGCCTGGACTTTTTCTATACCCTATCCTGAAAACAGCGCACAGCGTTTTATTGTCTGTGCGCTGTTTTCTTTTTGTCAAATATTGCGGTTTGGCAAGAAAATCGCAAGGTTTTAACCATAGGATTTTATAGCCGCTGTACGTATACTGTTAGAGTGCTTACGGGCACAGCTTAAGAAATTAACGGAAGGAGATGAAACACCTTGGACAGTTGCAGTAACAGCGGAACCGACAAAACGATCAGAAAAGCAGGCCTGCGGGCAGGCGGCGTGCCCGCCGTATCCCCAGGCGGCAGACTGCCCTCCGGGTGTTGATACCTCTGCCTTTTTTCCATAATCTGTTTTCCATCGTTTATGTTTTCCACTTACTGTTGCATACCCAAACCCCAGGAAGCTTTCGGAAATGAAGGGATATGCGCTGAAGCGGCATAAGGCGGTGGTTTTTTTATGCCCTTTTTCAGTCTTTCCCAGAAACACAGAAGGAGTGTGGCACCAATGAACCTATACTGCATTATTTTCGGGCTGATCTTTCTGGCGGCCGGAGCCGCCTTTTTCGCCGGGCTGACCCCTGGCTGGCTCAACGTCTGGCAGAGAATGTCCGAACGTGAAAAAAGCAAAATACGCATTGACCGGCTCAGCCGGAACATCGGATGTGTGGTGGGCGCTGCCAGCGCTGTATTTCTGGCCGCTGGCCTTAACCCGGCGTTCCACCACGCTGCGTTCATGTGGTGCATGATTGCCTGGTTTATCCTGACCGGCCTTGATATTGCTTTTATCAACCACTCAGGCTGGTACAAATCGGAGTAAGCAAGCCCTGCATTCACGCACCGCACCATTATTATCAGGAGGTATGGACCCATGAACAGGATTCAAAAAAACAACGGAGCTGTAAAAAAGAGAATTGACAGCGCTGCCCGCAGAGAACAGGCCAGCGCAGTCATCCATTTTGCAGCGGCCAGCAAAATCCCTGCGGTTTTAAAAAAATTCAATACCACGCTGGGGGGCCTGACGGAAAAGGATGTGACCGCCAGCCGCAGCGCCTATGGTAACAACAAAGTCACCCATGAAAAGAAGAAAACACTGCCGAGAAGGCTGGCGGAAGCCTTCATTAACCCCTTTACTGCCATTTTATTCTGCCTTACCTTTGTGTCTGCGATCACCGACATTATTCTGCCGCTTATCCAGAATTCACCGGATGACTTCAGCCTGCAGACTGTCGTCATTATTCTGACCATGGTTCTGATCTCAGGAACCCTGCGCTTTTTTCAGGAATCCCGTTCCGGCAGCGCGGCCGAAAAGCTGCTGGGCATGATCACAACCACCTGCACCGTTGACCGCGAGGGCGGCGCCACCCAGGAGATCCCTCTGGACGAGGCCGTCGTCGGGGACATCATCCACCTTTCCGCCGGCGACATGATCCCCGCGGACGCGCGGATTATCCACGCCAAGGATCTGTTCGTCAGCCAGGCGGCCCTGACCGGCGAAAGCGAACCCACCGAAAAAACCCCACTTGCCTGCGACGGCACAGCCGGCACCGTCACCGACTATACGAACATTGTCTTTATGGGCAGCAATGTCATCAGCGGCAGCGCCACCGCGGTCATCATCTCTGTGGGTGACGACACGCTCTTTGGCTCCATGGCTTCCTCTGTGGCGGGGGAAGCTGTGGAAACAAGCTTTACCAAGGGCGTCAACGCCATCTCCTGGGTGCTTATCCGCTTTATGTTTGTCATGGTACCCGTGGTCTTTGTCATCAACGGGCTGACCAAGGGCGACTGGCTGGAGGCTTTCCTCTTCGGCATTTCCATCGCTGTCGGGCTGACCCCGGAAATGCTGCCCATGATCGTCACCACCTGCCTGGCCAAGGGCGCGGTGTCCATGTCCAAGAAAAAAACCATTGTCAAAAACCTGAACGCCATCCAGAACTTCGGGGCCATGGATATTCTCTGCACCGACAAGACCGGCACCCTGACCCAGGAACGCGTGGTGCTGGAGTATTCTCTGGACGTGATGGGCAATAAGGACAACCGGGTGCTCCGCCACGCCTACCTCAACAGCTATTTCCAGACAGGGTATAAAAACCTGATGGACCACGCCATTATCCGCAAGACCGAGGAGGAGGAAGCCTCTGACCCAAGGCTGACGGACCTGTCCGAAACCTACACCAAGGTGGATGAAATCCCTTTTGATTTCGCCCGCCGCCGCCTTTCCACTGTGGTCAGCGACAAAAACGGCAAGACCCAGATGGTCACCAAGGGGGCGGTGGAGGAAATGCTCTCGATCTGCGCCTTTGCGGAGTACAGGGGCAGGGTTGAGCCGCTGACCGACGAAATCCGGGAAAATATCCTGAAGACTGTCGACGCCTACAACAACGACGGCATGCGGGTCATCGCTGTCGCCCAGAAGACAAACCCGTCGCCGGTGGGCACCTTTGGCGTGAAGGACGAGTGCGGCATGGTGCTCATGGGCTACCTTGCCTTTCTGGACCCGCCAAAAGAATCTGCCTTCGCGGCCATTAAGGCGCTGCGGGAATACGGTGTGACTACCAAGATTCTGACCGGGGACAACGAAAAGGTCACTCAGTTTATCTGCCGCCAGGTGGGCCTTAAGATCAACAACCTGCTCCTGGGCTCCGACATTGACAAAATGGATGATTTCACCCTGGCAAAGATGGCGGAGCGCACCGATGTGTTCGCCAAGCTCTCACCCGACCAGAAGGCCCGCATTGTCACAGTGCTGCGCGAAAAGGGCCATACAGTCGGCTTTATGGGTGACGGCATCAACGACGCGGCGGCCATGAAATCGGCCGACGTCGGTATCTCTGTGGACAGCGCGGTGGACATTGCCAAGGAATCCGCGGACATTATCCTCCTTGAAAAGGACCTGATGATCCTGGAGCAGGGCATCATCGAGGGGCGCAAGACCTACGCCAACATGAACAAGTACATCAAGATGACGGCCTCCTCAAATTTTGGGAATATGTTCTCGGTGCTGGCCGCCTCTGCCCTGCTGCCCTTTTTACCCATGCAGAGCGCGCAGCTGATCTTTTTAAACCTGATCTATGACCTGACCTGCACCGCCATCCCCTGGGACAACGTGGACGAGGACTTTCTGAAACGGCCCCGCAACTGGGACGCCTCATCGGTGGGCAGCTTTATGCTCTGGCTCGGGCCCACAAGCTCCATCTTCGACTGGACCACCTATGCCGTCATGTACTTTGTGTTCTGCCCCATGTTCATATCCGGCGGCGTCCTGTACAATGACCTGGCGGCCCATTTCTCCGGCGCCGAGCTGGCCCAGATGCAGATAAACTATACGGCGCTGTTCCAGGCCGGCTGGTTTGTGGAATCCATGTGGAGCCAGACCATGGTCATCCATATGATCCGCACCGACAAGCTGCCCTTTATCCAGAGCCGGGCCTCCGCGGGCCTTACCCTGCTTACCTTTATCGGGTGCGGGGTGGTTACAGCCCTGCCCTTTACCGCTTTTGGCGCGAGCCTGGGCTTCATGCCGCTGCCATCCCTCTATTTTGCCTACCTGGCCCCATGCATTATCCTGTACATGTGCCTTGCCACCAGTGTGAAAAAAGCCTATGTACGGCATTTCGGGGACCTTCTCTAAAACGAAAGGAGTATGATGATGAACTTTAATATGCTTTGGTTAAGCCTTTTTAACACTACGGAGCTGCTGGGCGTCAACCTCGGCTTTTGGGCCGCCATGCTGGTCTGCCTGCTGGCTGTGGTTGTAATGAACGCAGTGCTCTGGGGCCTTAAGCCTCAAAAACAGGCGGTGCAGTCTGCCGCGCAGGCCCGCGCCCACAGCCGGCCGCGGTAAGCCTGCGGCTTTCTGAAATAACAACCGAAGGGGGTGTCACGATGAACATCTATGATTTTGTATTCCGTCTTGGCGTCGCGCTGCTGCTCGGCTTTATCATTGGACTGGAGCGCCAGTTCACCGGGCACCCTGCCGGCATCCGGACCAATATTCTTATCTGCCTGGGAACCTGCCTGTTTTTACAGCTTCCCATGGTGATCGAGCTTTACTCCGACATCGGCCGTATCGAGAGCTACATTATCTCGGGGGTCGGTTTTTTATGCAGCGGCGTCATCTTCAAGGAGGGCGGAAACGTCAAGGGGCTCAACACTGCCGCCACACTCTGGTGCACTGCGGCGGTGGGCTGCTTCTTGGCAACCGGCAGAATCCTTTTCGCCCTGGTGGCAGCGCTGATCCTCATAGCGGCCAATATCCTCTCCCGCCCGGTGGCCAGGCGGATCTACCCGCTGGTCAATTTCTCTGAGACGGACAACCGCTACACCGTATCCGTTGTGTGCGACGAGCGGTATGAGGGCCGCCTGCGCAGCTACCTCATCAACGCGGTGCGGAACCGGAAAATGTACCTGGTAAGCCTGGACAGCAACGACCTGCCCGGCGGCCGCATCGAGATCATCGCAGAATACACCTGCTTTTACCGGAACCCCATCCCTGTCATTGAGCAGATCACCACGAGCTGCCTGAAAAATGAGGACAAGGTTTCCGCCAAGTGGGAGCAGGTTCAGTAGCCGGGCTTATGTCCGGCTTTTTTAATCGCAAGAAATCGCAAGAATTTTTACATGTAAGGTGTGCTACAATAGGAACCAGCAAAATGAAATTTTCAGGAAGAAGGTGTTCCCTTGAAAAAAACATCGCCCTTAAATGAACGGATCAAAAAATACGCCCACTCCGATGCCGCCGCCCTGTACCGGGACCTGGGCACCACCAAAAACGGGCTGCGGCTAGACCAGATCGGCGCCATGAAGGAAAAATACGGGGCCAACACCGGGGTTGCCGGAAAGGCCGAGGCCATGAGCGCCCGACTCCGCCGGGCTTTTGTCAACCCCTTTACGGTGATCCTGTTTGTGCTGGGCCTGGTCGCCCTGGCCACTGACCTCTGGTACAGCGGCAGCTCCCCCAGAAACACCGGCACAGTGGTCATCATCGCTGTGATGATCCTCATCAGCGGCACCGTGCGCCTGACCCAGGAGCTGCGTTCCAAGCGCGCCTATGACCGGCTCGACCGGCTGGTCCACACCCATGCGGATGTAAAGCGGGACGGTGTGCGCCTCGCCCTCCCCGCCGAGGAGCTGGTGGTGGGCGACCATGTTTTCCTGGCTGCCGGCGACCGCGTCCCGGCGGATATACGCCTCACCCATACCGAGGACCTCTTTGTCTCCCAGTCGGCCGTCACTGGCGAGAGCGGCATCCTGGAAAAGGACAGCCGGGTTTACAGCTGTCAGGAGGAGATGGCCTTCTCCCAATATCAAAACCTTGTCTTTATGGGCACCACCGTCATCAGCGGAAAGGGCGAGGGCACAGTGCTGGCTGTGGGGCGGGAGACCCTGTACGGCAGCTTTAAAGGGCCGGACGCGCTGTCCCCGGCCAGTTTTGAAAAGGGCGCCGCCTCCATCGCCTGGGTATTGTTCCGGTTTATGGCTGTGCTGGTGCCCATTGTCTTTGTGGCCGCGGGCGTCACCAAGGGCAGCTGGGTGGAGGCTTTTCTCTTCGCCCTCTCAGTGGCTGTGGGGCTCACGCCGGAAATGTTGCCCATGGTCATCACCTCCTGCCTGGCAAAGGGCAGCGTCGCCATGTCAAAAAAGCAGACCATTATCCGGGACATCAACGCCATGCAGGGCTTTGGCAGCATGGATATCCTGTGTATGGATAAAACCGGTACCCTGACCAATGCGGGCATCCTCCTGGAATATTACATGGATATCCTGGGTAATGAGAGCGAGGCGGTGCTCCGCTTCGCCTACCTCAACAGCCTGTACCACTCCGGCGTCAGGAACCCCATCGACGCCGCGATTCTGGAATGCCGGACCATGCCGGGAAAAGGGGACGCCTGCGCCGCCCTGGCCAGGCAGTACCAAAAGGTGGATGAGATTCCCTTTGACTATAACCGGAAGTACGCCAGCATCCTCCTGGCCGGCAGCGGCGGGCATACCCTGGTCATGAAGGGCGATGTGGAGGCGGTTTTTTCCCGCTGTGCCTTTGTGGAGTACCAGGGCGCTGTCCGCCCCATTCCCCGGGACGGCCGAGCCAGCCTGGACGCGGTGGTGGCCGAGATGCTGGAGGACGGCATGAAGGTGGTGGCTGTAGCCCGGAAAGACCTGAACAGCCAGAGCCATGTCACCACAGACGACGAGCGGGACATGATCCTGATGGGCTATCTGGCGTTCTTTGACGCGCCCAAGCGCACCGCGGCCCAGTCCATTGCCGGGCTGAGAGCACTGCAGGTCCAGACCAAAATCCTGACCGGCGACCATCAGCAGATCGCCCGCTCGGTCTGCCAGCGGATCGGCGTCGACGCAGACAGCCTGCTCACCGGCACAGAGCTGGACGCCCTGTCCGACCTGGAGCTGCGCCGCGCCGCGGAAAAAACCGCTGTCTTTGCCGAGCTGAGCCCGAGCCAGAAGGTGCGGATCGTGGAGTCTCTGCAGGAAAACGGCCACACCGTGGGCTTTCTGGGCGACGGCACGAACGATATTCCGGCAATCTGCCAGGCCGATGTTGGCATCTCGGTGGATACCGCCGTGGACGCGGCAAAGGACATGGCGGACGTCATCCTGCTGCAAAAGGATCTGAACGTCCTGGAGGCCGGCATTCTGGAGGGACGAAAGACCTTTACCAACATGACCAAATACATCAAAATCACCGCCAGCTCAAACTTTGGCAACATACTCTCCATTGTCTTTGCCAGCGCCTTCCTGCCCTTTCTGCCGATGGCGGCCATCCAGCTCCTGCTGCTGAACCTGCTCTACGACACCCTGTGCATTGTGCTTCCCTGGGACCACGTGGACAGTGGGGCCTGCGCCTCCCCCAGGGACTGGTCGGGAAAAACTTTGGGGCGGTTCATGGGGTTTTTCGGGCCCATCAGCTCACTGTTCGACGGGATCACCTTTCTGTTTCTGTACTTTGTGCTGTGCCCCTCCCTTACCGGCGGCCTGCTCTATACCCAGCTCACCGACCCGGCCCTGCAGCTCCAGTACATGGCGGTATTCCAGACCGGGTGGTTTTTAGAATCCATGTGGACCCAGGTGCTCATCCTGCATATGCTGCGCACCGAAAAAATCCCGTTTCTGCAGAGCCGGCCCTCTGCCCCGGTCATGCTCATCACCGTTGCCGGTATCCTGCTGTTCACCGGGCTTTCCTTTACCCCGCTGTTCAGCGTGCTGGGGCTGACCATCCTCCCGCCGCGCTACTTTGGCTTTCTGCTGGCTGTCGTGGCGGCCTACATGCTGCTGACCACTGTGCTGAAACGGCTCTACACCGCGAAATACGGCGAACTGATCTAGAAAGGAGGAACCCAGATGAAAAAAAACGCAAGCTTTATCATGATGGATTCCGCCCTTGCCCAGTCTTTGTACCAGGCCCTGGAGACCCTGCCGGTCCAGTCTGCCTACGCCGAGGAGCTGCGCCAGGGCCTGCGTGACCTCCTCGACGGTGACGCGGCGACCCTTGTGCTGGGCCTGGCCGGCCAAAGCGAGAGCCTGGCCGGCCTCATGGACGACGGCATCTACGCCGGCGCCCTTGAGATCCACCCCAAAAGCCGGCGGGTGCTCTACGACGGAAAAGAGATCGGCCTGACCCCCAAGGAGTTTGACATCCTGCACTTTCTGGCTAAAAACAAAGGCGAGGTCTTTACCAAGGAGCAGATCTACCAGGCGGTGTGGGCCGAGGACTACCTCATGGCCGACAGCAACATCATGGCCTTTATCCGCAAGCTCCGGAAAAAGATTGAGCCCAACCCCGACGCGCCAGAGTTTATCCTGACCATCTGGGGCATTGGCTATAAGTTTACAGACCCGCGCTCCTGAAAGCCGGACGCGCAAAAAAACAGCGCGCGGACAGGTTCTTCCACACGCTGTTTTTTGCGCTTATTTTTCTTTCATCAGCTCTTTTTCCAGGTCGGCCGCGTACCGGGCCTGCTGCTTTTTCAGGTAGGGGCCGATAAAAGCGCGCATGAAAAACTTTTTGGGCGCGGCCTCCTCGGTAAAGGTTAAGACTGCCTGGCCGTCCTCCTCGCTGAAAAGGCCCTCCCACCGGCCCTTCATATTGCCGTTTTCCATATCAAAGGCATAGCGCTTACAGGGCTCCAGGGCTGTGATCGTAAAAAAGGTGGGGTAGCCCTTTGCGGTGTACTCCACAAACCGCCTTTCGTCCAGAACCTCGATCCGGCTCAGGTCGCTGCGCCAGCCGCTGTTTTCATTGTCGGTCACGACCCGCCACAGGGCGGAGACGCTGCAGGGTAAACTAATTTTCAGCTTTGCTTTTGCCATCTCTGTCTCCTTTCCTAACGCCTATTTGGCCAGCAGTTTTTTCAGCTGGCCCTCGTTTAACAGGTGGACGGTCTCGAACCGTCCGTCCTTAAAAACAGCCCAGTTGTTAAACACGCAGGGCACTGCCTTGGCGGCCTCCAGGCTGTCCACGGCCACCAGCTCCAGAGGGATGCCGTTGGCCTCGCAGTAGCCCTTTGCCTGCTCAACGCAGTTTGGGATAAAGGGGCACTGCATACCGTAGTAAATGGTCAGCTCCTTGCCCGGAATGGCTTGTTTTTTGACATTCTGGGCAAAGCGGGGCAGGCTCCCATCAAAGGACAGGGCCAGAAGCTCGTAGCCGTCGTCTGTGGTGTCAACGGTCTCGAAACCATATTTCATAAAAAACTTCTTATCTGCCATAAAAGGCTTTTTCTTTCTGGCGCTCAGCACGCACACACCGGATTTCCCGCGCGCTTTTGCGTCCTCGATGCAGTAGTCCAGCAGCGCGGCCCCGTGGCCCTTTCCTTTAAAAGACCCGGCCACCCACAGGCAGTAGATATACAGGTAGTTGTCCCCCAGCACCGGCGTCCAGGCAGTCTCGAGGGGCGCGTACTCGATAAAGACCTTCCCCCGGTCATCCAGCTTCCTGAAAACATGGCCCTCGTCCAGCCGCTCCCGCAGCCATTTCTTTTTTGCCGCCACACCGCACTGATGCTTTTTGTCGGCTATGGCACAGCACACATGCTGGCTGTCCAGGTTTTCGGCTGTCAGATTAAGATACGCTTCACTCATTGATTTCCTCCCTCTTTTGCCTTTTGGCTCTTTGTACCATTATACCAAAAAAACCTGACAATGTCTGTCAGGTTTTTCAGGGTGTCGAAAAGTCAAAATGTGGTTGTAAAGTTAAAGCAAGAGGCAATTTCAATGGAGAATTGAGAATGCAGAATGGAGAATTAGAGGAACAAAATGCTGTGCATTTTGATTGGATTTGCGGCCAAAGGCCGCTGTTTCAATCGCTTTTTCGTCAGAAAAAGGGGTCAATCATTCTCCATTCTCAATTCTTCATTCTCCATTAAACAATCCTCCCTTTAACGCTTCACCTCTTCATAATAACATTTGTCTACACTCTGAAAAACCTGACAATGTCTGTCAGGTTTTTAAAGATCGTTACTGGACGACTCAGGCGTGGAGCGATCAAGCCTCGTCCCCGCCGATAAAGACGCGCAGGGCGTTAAGCACCTCAAACTCACGCTCGCCAAAGCCATAGCCCACCCGGTGGATACGCATGGCGGGAAAACCGTCTGCGGGGCTGGCCAGCTCTGCCAGAATGGCCGCGCCGGTCGGCGTCACGGCCTCGCCCCCGGCGCAGCGGGCGTAAACCTCAAAGCCTGAGCCTGCCAGAATCTCGGCGGTGGCTGGCGCCGGCACTGGCAGGACGCCGTGGGCGCACGCCACAAAGCCCTGGCCTGTGTTCACCGCAGAGGCCAGAATTTTATCCGCTGCCACCGCGTGGGCGCAGATGGCCGCGCCCACAATGTCCACAATGGAATCTACGGCCCCCACCTCATGGAAATGGACCTTTTCGGGCGGTACGCCGTGTACCTTTCCTTCCGCCTTTGCCACCCGGCCAAACATGGACAGGGCTGTGGCCTTGACCGGCGCGTCCAGGCTGCTGCTTTCAATCATCTCCTGAATCTCCGCAAAATGGCGGTGGCAGTGCTCCTCCCGGCCGGCGGCCACCCGGCAGCTGGTGCCGGTGATCCCCCGCTTTTTTGTCTTTTCAATCTCAAGGTGAAAGCCAGGCAGGCCAAGCTTTTCAAGCTCCTGCCGCAGGGTCTCCGGGCTCACGCCGCAGTCCAGAAAGGCCCCGAGGGTCATATCGCCGCTGATGCCCGCAAAGCAGTCAAAATACACGATTTTCATGAATGCCTCCTAAAGCTGGTTGATTTTCGAGGCCATACAGGCCGCCCCAAAGCCGTTGTCGATGTTGACCACGCCGATGCCGCTGGCGCAGGAGGTCAGCATGCCCAGCAGGGCGGAGATGCCGCCAAAGTTGGCTCCATAACCGATGCTGGTGGGCACAGCGATCACTGGCTTGTCCGTGAGACCACCGACCACTGAGGCCAGCGCGCCCTCCATGCCTGCCACCACAATGATGACCCGGGCCCCGTTGATGACCTCCACGTTGTCTAAAAGCCGGTGGATTCCGGCCACGCCCACATCATACAGCCGCCGCACCGCGTTGCCCATGACCATGGCGGTCACAGCTGCCTCCTCAGCCACCGGGATGTCCGAGGTGCCTGCGGTCACCACTGCGATATATTCCTCGGATACCGGGTATTCCTGGCGCTTGACCACCACCGACCGGGCGTCCTTGTAATAGACGGCGTCTTCGGTCAGCTCCCGGATGGCCGCGTAGACCTGCTCATCGGCCCGGGAGGCCAGGATATTGCCTTTTGTGCGCGCAAGCATATCGGCCACAATGCCCTGGATCTGCTCAAGGCTTTTCCCGGGGCTGTAGATAACCTCAGGAAAGCCGTTTCTCAGCTCTCTGTGATAATCCACCTTGGCGTATTCCAGATCTTTGTAGGGCATTTCCTGCATTTGCTCCAGGGCGTGCCCGACACCCATGGCGCCAGAGCGCACCGCGGTTAAAATGCGTTCCATTTCTTTTTTTGTCATTTCATTTTACCCTTTCTCCTTTAATGTACCCGCCGCAGACAGACACCGCCCGCGAATCCCAAAATCCTCGGATTCGCGGGCGGTCACACTGCTGAAGAGGGGATGCTGTTTACAGGCTATGCCTGGTATTCCACAATACTGAGGGCCAGCGCCGCAACCTTCTGGGCTGCGAACTTGCCGCCCGGGATGGCCCGGGTCAGGTGCGCGGCTTTTTCCACAATATCTGCCGCCTCCGCGGGGTCATGCTTCTTCATGGCAGGCGCCACCCGCGCGCGGACCGCCCCATCACGAACAGGTG